>Ga0181563_10000527_pt1 | contig 36429 bp, 37 predicted proteins | sample 011ome_25_FD_133759 | JGI IMG/M metagenome (GOLD analysis project Ga0181563, IMG submission 133759) | Coastal salt marsh microbial communities from the Groves Creek Marsh, Skidaway Island, Georgia - 011512CT metaG (megahit assembly) | ecosystem: Environmental > Aquatic > Marine > Intertidal...
CGGTCTGGGTGCCGGCGAAGACGCATGGGACGTCCCGTACTGGTGGGTGGACGGGGGAGCAGCGACCATGACCCTCTTGTTGGCCGTGGAGGCTGTCGGCCTCGGCGCCCTTCTGTTCGGGCTATTCGGGCACGAGGACGCCGTTCGACGTGCATTCGGTGTACCCGATGCCATGCGTGCGATCGGGGGGATTGCGATCGGGCACGCCGCACCAGACCGGCCGTCGGGGTCTGCAAGACGAAAGCGGAGCACGTTCGACCGGGTCGTCCATCGCGGTGTCTGGTGAGGGCGAGGTCGTCTGGCAGCTTCGGTGGTCGGGAGCGCCGGTGTAGCAGGCGTGCTCAGCGCCACCCTGCAACAACGGTGTTTCGACCCGCTGCCTTTGCCTCGTACAGCGCAGCATCGGCATAGATCAGTGCCTCGGAGATGTCGCCGTCGTTGCGATCGAGGAGACTCAGGCCAATACTGGCAGTCACCGTGATCGGCTCCCCTTCGAACTCTGCTGAGCGCGCTTCGAACCCGGAGCGCACTCGCTCGGCGATCGAGAGCGCTCCTTCGGGAGTCGTGTCGGGGAGGAGTACGAGAAATTCTTCGCCACCGGACCGGGCGACGGTGTCACTGGCCCGGACGCTGTCGGTGATCACACCAGCTGCGTGGACCAGCACCGCATCGCCCGCAGCGTGGCCGAAGGTGTCGTTGACGGCTTTGAAGTGATCGAGATCGATCGCCAACACTGCAGAGCAGCGATCATCGTGGAGCGAGAGACGCTCGGCTTCGGCGTCGAGCCGAGCCATGAAGCTTCGCCGGTTGAGAAGCTTCGTGAGGAAGTCCGTTTCCGCCTCCTTTCGGATCTTGCGATTCAGCTCGACACCTTCGGTGACGTCTTCCAGGGTGGCAACCACTCGGTCGATCGCTCCGTCTCGAAGAATCGGAGTTGCGCTCACCCGGAGCCAGACCCGCTCTTTCTTCCCGAGACCAACGGATGCACCCATGACCCCAGTGGCCGGGCGTTTACCCGTGCGAAGCGCGATCAGATCTGGATGCTCGTCGGCTGGGATGGCCGAGCCGTCCATTGCGATCGCATCGAACAGCGGTTGCATCGCCGGCTGCGACAGCACTTCAGTCAATGAGCTCGTAAGAAGTCGGAGGGCGGAGGGATTGGCGTCGACCACCTTGCCGAGTTCATCCCGCAACACCATGCCCTGCGGGGCTTCCTCGAAGACGGCGCGAAAGCGGAGTTCACTCGACGCCAGTGCTTCTTCGGTCTGTTTCCGTTTGGTGATGTCGAGCATGATCCCCGTCCAGGTGATCGCGCCATCATCGACCTGTCGAGGCACTGCCTTCAGCCCGACCCAGCGCAACTCGCCAACCCGGGTCGTGATCCGGTATTCATAGTCGAGCACTGCCTGCTTCTCGAACGCCACGATGTTGGCCTGGGAGTAGCCCGGCAGGTCGTCTTCGTGCATGCAGCGGTTCAGAACCATCGGATCGTCGAGCACCTCTTTGGCGCTGAAGCCGTACAACGCTTCGATTCCGTTGCTCAGATAGGAAAACGACCAGTCGCCGTATGCCGACGATTCGATGCGATAAAGCGCCCCGGGAACTGCATCGGCAAGATCTGCGATCAGTTGGGTATCTTCGCTCATTGCTCGCAGGTTGCCTTTGTTGTCGCCTCAGGCAAGGCTACACATGACGACCCGTTCTGGCAGGGCTGCCCGTCGGCCGGTGCCGTCAAGTCTCGCAGCAGACCCACGGTCGGGGAGTGGCTGGCTTGTCGTTTCACCCCTTGTGGTCTCGCCGGATCTGTTCCAGGGCAGTGCGAAGACGTTTGGAGCTGACCGGCTGCGCTGCGCCGATCGGCTGCGCAAACACACTCACCCGAAGTTCTTGGAGAGCCCAGCCGATCTCTTCGAGTTCTGTGGTGTGACCGCGTTCATCGACCAGAGCAGCATGCTCTGCCTCGATGCTGCGAACCGCAGACATCCGGTCGCGGTCCTTGGCGAAGGTGTCGGGCAGCCGCTCGACGCGGTAGAGCAGCGCGCGGAGGTAACGCTCGACGTCGGCGAGTCGCTCGAACCCGATTGCGGTGATGAAACCGTCGTAGACGAGTTGTTCATGCTGACGGGTGATGTCGATCACGGCAGCAGCAAAGACATCGTTGTCGAGGGCCGCCACGCCGCGGGTCAGCTCGACGGACCTCCGGAGAAGCTCGGTGGTCGATCGGACGACCGTCCGCACGTGGCCAGGAAGAACGTCATGCATCAGTGCGACGAGCTCGGCGTGACGGGTACCGTCCCATGCCGGGCCTCCAGCATCGACCATGAGCTGGTCGAGGGCAGCGACAACGCAGTCCCCGAACCACGCCTGCGGCCCGTCGTACGGACTCTGCACGATGACGTGCTTCACCTCATCGGTGAGCAGCGGGCGCAGCACCCGGCCCAGCGGGGGACGAGCCAGCGAGAGCAGGCGACGGTTTCCAAACCACATGTGGTCGGCTTGCTCCTCCGGTGTTGCGAAGAGACGAAGCCCGACGGTGTCGCCCTCATCGACGAGGGCTGGATAGCTCGTGATGACCTGGCCCAAACGCTCGCTCGTGATCGTGCGGGGAAGCCGGCCGAACACCCAGGTGGTTGCTCCAGTGCGCTCGAACTCGTGAGAACTGGCGTCGAGCAACGCCCGTGCCTCGGCCACGAAATGGTCCTTGAGAATCGAGAGATTGTCATCCTCGGCCAGGATCTCACCACCGTCCACGACCCGGAAGTGGGGACGAAGGTGGGCGGCCAACGACGAGGCGTCGAAGTCATGAGGGCTGACACGGATACCGCGGTCGCGCACGGCCGCCGCCAACTGAGCAGGCAGCGGTGGGCCGGTGGGTTCGAGCTCGCTGAGGATCGCCGCTGCAGTCTCTGGGATGGGAAGAAGTGGCCGCCGGGTCTCCTTCGGAAGCGTGCGAAGCAACTCGACCACAAGTTCGCTGCGAAGTGACGGGATCAACCACTCGAAGGGTGCCGGATCGATGTCGGAGACGACCTCGAGCGGTAGCTCGATCGTGATCCCGTCGTCAGGGGCTGTGGGATCGAATCGGTAGTCGACACGGAGTGAGCGGGTGCCCCACGGCCACTGGTCTGGACAGGCATCGAGGCCGTCGAGGTCGACGCCGTGGAGCAACTCGTCGGCGGCGAGATCGAGCGCTTCGGGTTGGTCTTGTCGATGCGTCGTCCACCAGCTCTCGAAGTGGCGGACCGACACCACATGGGGTGGAATCCGGTGCTCAAATGCAGCCTCGAGCACATGCTCGTCGATGGTGATATCTCGGCGCAGTCGCGCACCGAGCTGGGAGATCTCGGCAAGCACTCGTTTGTTGCGATCGACGAACTCGTGGCGACGATCCCACTCTCCGAGTACGAGGGCGTGACGAATGAAGAGCAGCCGGGCCAGCTCAGGGTCGATTCGGTGCAGGTTGATCTGCCGGTCCGGAATCACCGGAAGGCCGTAGAGCGATGCTCGTTCTGTGCACATTGCTGCGCCACGCTCGGCGTTCCACCACGGGTCGGAATGCTCCCAACGCAGAAGGTGTGACGCGCTGTGCTCGAGCCACTGCGGGTTGATGGCAGCGACCATCCGCGCCCGAAGGTGGTTCGTCTCGATCAACTCGGCGGCCATCAGCCAGGCTGGGGTTCGACGCTTGAGTGCCGACCCGCCGGCCACGACGAAGCGGCCACCGCGGGTGCCGCGATACTGCTGAGCATCGCGATCATAGAAGCCGACATGTGCGAGCAGGCCGGAAAGCAGTGCTTGATGCACGGCATCAGGGTGCGCAGGATTGTCGTTGAATCGCAGACCCAACTCGGTGCCGATCGTACGGAGCTGACGATGCACGTCCTGCCACTCCCGGATCCGGAGAAAATGCAGGTACTCCTCGCGACACATTCGTTTGAAGCCATTCCCCGAACGTCCGTGTCGCTCCCTCTCGAGATGTGCCCAGAGCAAAAGCCATGACAAGAAATCCGACGACTCGTCGGTGTAGCGGGCGTGGAGTTGCGCTGCTCGCTCTGCTGCTGCTCCGCTGCCGGCTCCCGTTGGCCGGATCCGCGGGTCCTGGACGGAGAGGCCAGCCACGATGATCGCCACTTCGGCACAGCATCCCTGGTCGTCGGCTTCGAGAAGCATGCGTCCGAGCTTCGGGTCAACGGGGATCGAGGCGAGTTGCCGTCCGAGTGGTGTGAGCCAGTCGTGGGTCCCAGCCCGGCTCGGGTCGACTGCATCGAGTTCCTCCAGCAAGGTGATGCCATCTCGGATCGCACGGGCATCGGGGGGATCGACGAACGGAAACGACGCTGGGTCGCCGAGCCCGAGTGACGCCATACGCAAGACGACCGATGCCAGGTTCGTCCGCTGAACTTCTGGTTCGGTGAAAGCGGGACGGTCCGAAAAGCCGGACTCGTCGAAGAGTCGGATGCAGATACCGGGCCCGAGACGGCCGCATCGACCCGCTCGCTGGTCGGCGGAGGCTTGCGAGATGTCCTCGATCGGCAAGCGCTGGACTTTGGTACGTCGGTTGAAACGGGAAATCCGTGCGGTGCCAGTGTCGACCACGGCGTGGATGCCGGGCACGGTCAGCGAGGTTTCGGCGATGTTCGTCGAGAGGATGATCCGACGCCGGTCGTGGTGTTCGAAGATGCGTTGCTGTTCAGCTGGAGAGAGACGCGCATAGAGCGGGAGGATCTCGACGTCACGCATCGCGTTGCCAAGGTGCTCCTGGATCTCGCGTATCTCCCGTTCGCCGGGGAGAAAGCAGAGGATGTCACCCGGGGTCTCGCGCAACAGCGTCCGAGCAGCCCGCTCGATGCCTTCGCCCACATCGAGCGGCGTGCTGTCGGGATCATCCGGGTCACCGAGCGGCTGGTAGCGAATGTCGACCGGGTGGGTCCGGCCCGAGACCTCGATGATCGGGGCACCGCCGAAGTGACGTGAGAACTTCTCGGTGTCGATCGTGGCCGAGGTGATGACCACCTTCAGGTCGTCTCGTCGGTCGACGAGGCGGCGAAGATACCCCAACAGGAAATCGATGTTGAGCGTTCGCTCGTGGGCCTCGTCGATGATGATCGTGTCGTACCGGCGCAAGTCGGGGTCGCGTTGCAGTTCGGCCAGCAGAATCCCGTCCGTCATGGCCTTGACGAGCGTGCGATCGCTCACCTCGTCGGTGAAGCGAACGGTGTAACCGACGAGGTCGCCGATCGTGGTCCCGAGTTCGTCGGCGACTCGTGCAGCGATCGAACGTGCGGCGAGCCGTCTCGGCTGGGTGTGGCCAATCATGGCCTCGACACCGCGCCCGAGTTCGAGACAGAACTTGGGAATCTGGGTGGACTTGCCCGACCCGGTCTCACCGGCGATCACCACCACCTGATGGCTGCGGATCGTGTCGAGGATTTCCTGCCGGCGCCCGACGATCGGAAGGTCGGAGGGGTAGGTGATCTTCGGCACACTCGAGCGGCGCTGCTCGACAACGTCCCGACGCATGTGCACAACGGTAGGCAAGAAACCACCCGGCCCATCGTGATCTCTCGTGCCCTGCGTCCGACAACCGACCCCCGTTGCGCTCGGGACGCGGACGTCTCCGATTGCCGCACGCGCGTGAATCCCCCGGTCTAGGTTCCACGAGATGAGCGTGCGCATCGATGTCACCGCCCCCGAGGACCCCCGAGGCGCCCACGTGGTTGCGAGTGCGCCGCTTGTCGGGGTGCGTGGACTTACTGCGTGCCGGGTCACTCGGGTACACCATGTGGATGGCGATGTGACGCTCGAACAGATCACCGAACTGTGCGATCAGGTGCTCGTCGATCCGGTCGTTGATTTGCGAGTGGTCGACGGTGTCACACCCCACGAAGGCCGCGCTGTCGAGGTGGCGTTGATGCCGGGAGCGACCGATACCGACGCTCGCGAACTCGAGCAGGCTGCACGAAACTTGGGCCTTCCCGAGATTCGAGTCGTCACAGCCCGACGCTACGACCTTCTGGGCGAGCTCTCCGACGCGGATGTTGCGACCATCACCCGTCGCTTGCTCGCCAACGACACAATCGAGATCTGGACCGAGGGCGAGCTGCCGGCTGAGTTCGCAGGGGCGGCCGAAGCCGATGTGCGGGTCGAACCGGTCCCGCTCGAGGGCCTGTCGGGTGACGAGTTGCTGCGACTCAGCCACGACCGGGTCCTGTCGCTCGATCTGACCGAGATGGAGGCGATTCAGCAACACTTCGCGACCGAAGGTCGACACCCCCGCGACGCCGAGCTCGAGACGCTCGCCCAGACATGGTCCGAGCACTGTGTGCACAAGACGTTTCGGGCCATGATCGAACTCACCCACACCGCAGCTGACGGAACTGTCACCCACTCCCACCATGACGGCCTGCTCGCTGCGCTCCGGGCCGTCACCGAAGAACTCGACCCACCGTGGCTGCGGTCTGCGTTCGTCGACGATGCCGGCATCGTGGCATTCGACGACGAGTTCGACCTCGCGTTCAAGGTGGAGACGCACAATCACCCGTCGGCCCTCGAACCATTCGGCGGCGCCAACACGGGGGTGGGCGGGGTGGTTCGCGACGTCATCGGTGTCTCGGCCCGACCGATTGCGTGTACCGATGTGCTGTGCTTCGGGCCGGCGGACCTGCCCGACGATCGTGTACCGGAGGGCGTGCTGCACCCTCGACGGATTCGGGATGGTGTCGTGGCGGGCATCGGCGACTACGGCAACAAGCTTGGATTGCCCACGGTCAATGGCTCGGTCCTCTATGACGATGGCTACACAGCCAATCCTCTCGTGTACTGCGGTGCGCTCGGCATCCTCCCGCACGGATCTCACCCGACCGAACCACAGGTCGACGATCGGATCATCTCCCTCGGTGGCCGGGTGGGACGTGACGGCATCCACGGTGCGACCTTTTCATCGGCGGGAATGGATGCGTCCACGGTCGACCATGTCGGATCTGCAGTACAGATCGGCGATCCGATCACCGAGAAGGGGCTGATCGAAGTCATCTCGCGGGCCCGTGATGCCCAGCTCTATCACGCCATCACCGATTGCGGTGCCGGCGGGTTCTCGTCATCGGTCGGTGAGATGGGCGAGAAGTTGGGTGTCGACGTCGACCTGTCGGGCGTGCCACTCAAGTACCCCGGCCTCCAGCCCTGGGAGATCTGGTTGAGCGAGGCGCAGGAACGTATCGTGATCGCAGTACCCCCGAGCAGCATCGCCGACCTCGAAGCACTGTGCGCTGCCTGGGACGTCGAGGTCACCGATCTCGGGACGTTCACCGGCTCTGCGCGTCTGGTGGTCCGCTACGGCGAGACTCCTGTGGTCGACCTTCCGATGGACTTTCTGCACGATGGGATTCCCCGACGTGAGATGCGCGCCGTCTGGGCCGACACGGCACCGAGCACTGTCGAGGTACCGGCGCTCGATGTGTCGCACGTGCTCCGCCTGCTGGCTCATCCCAACGTCGCCTCCAACGAGGACATCATTCGCCGATACGACCACGAGGTGCGCGGTGGGACGGTGGTGCGCCCCTACGTCGGCCCCGAGGCCGACGGACCAGCCGATGCTGCTGTGCTGAAGCCACTCGGGACGTCGGGAACCACGGCCGTCGTGCTCAGCAACGGCATTTGCCCGGCCGTCGGACAGCACGACCCGTACGCCATGGCGTTGCTCGCCATGGACGAAGCGGTCCGGAATCTGGTCGCCGTCGGGGGCGACCCCGACCAGGTCGCCGTGCTCGACAACTTCTGCTGGGGCGACCCCACCAAACCTGACCGGCTCGGCTCGCTGGTCCGAGCCGTACAGGGGTGCACCGAAGGTGCGCGCCGCTATGCGATGCCGTTCATCTCCGGCAAGGACAGCCTGTTCAACGAGTTCGACGGCAACGCGATACCGGGCACTCTGCTCATCTCGGCACTCGGGCTCGTCCCAGACCTTCGCCGTGCGATCGACTCGGCAGGCATGGTGCTCGACGATGACGTCTGGCTTGTCGGTGAGCACCAGGCGGCACTGGGCGGGTCGCTGGCGTCGGAAGCCTTCGGTCTCGGCGCAACGAATGTCCCGACTCCGCTGGTGGATCCCCTCCCGCGCTATCGCGCCGTCCACGCTGCCATCGCAGCAGGTCTCGTTTCGGCAGCCCACGATTGCGCCGACGGGGGCCTTGCGGTCGCGGTGGCAGAGATGGCGATCGGCGCACGACTGGGAGTGGCCATCGATGTACCGGCTGATGGGCTCGATGCAGCCACGGCGCTGATCAACGAAGCACCCGGTCGATTGGTCCTGACGGCCAGTCCGGCAGACCGCTCGGCGGTGTCGTCGATACTTCGAGAGCACGGCCGCCGAATCGGGTCGGTGACCGCCGATGACTCCATCCACCTGGGCGAGCTGGTCGTGCCACTCGACGCTGCCGTTCTCGCCAACACGACCGGAGTCGTGGCGTGAGCCAGCCACCCGTGCTGATTCTGCATGCCTCCGGCACGAACCGGGATGACGAGGCGGCCCAAGCGATCCGACTTGCCGGTGGTCACCCGAGGATCGCACATGTCAACGAGCTGCGCAGCGGTGCCGTGCGGATCGCCGATCACGCAGCCGTGCTGTTGCCGGGTGGTTTCAGCTACGGCGATGCGCTGGGGGCGGGGGGTCGTCTTGCGCTCGAGCTGCGTACGTGGTTTTCCGACGAACTCGCCCAAGCTGCCGAGAACGGGAAGCCGATGCTCGGCATCTGCAACGGCTTTCAGGTGCTGGTGAAGGCAGGGCTGCTCCCCGGCCCGATGGGCGAACCACGTTCGGTGACGCTGACCGAGAACGCCGAGGGCCGCTTCGAGTGCCGTTGGGTGACCCTCCGGGTGGAGCCCGCATGCCGAAGTGGCTGGCTCGGGGCGATCGGCGGTACGACGATCCGGTGTCCGGTTGCGCACGGCGAGGGCCGTGTGGCAGTCGCCGATCCCTCCACTGCCGTGCACCTCGAGGATGGGCTGGTGGCCTTCCGATACCTGGCCGATGGGCCTCGTCCGACCTCGAACGATCCGGTCCCCGCGGGCGGTGTCTATCCGGCCAACCCAAACGGTTCGGTCAATGACATCGCCGGGATCTGCGACGACGGCGGCACCATCGTCGGGCTGATGCCTCATCCAGAGGATCACGTTTTCGATTGGCAGCGTCCTTCCGGTCCGGAGGGAGGCTCGGGACTCCCGTTGTTCGAGGCGTTCGTCGCCGGCGCCAGATGAGTCTCGATCTCGGACCGGCGCTGGCACACCCGTTCACCGGCGTCAGCCCCGCAGCTGTTGCCGCTCTCGGGCCGCTCACCATCGGCAAAGTACGCGACATCGTCGATCTCGGTGACACGATCGCATTGATTGCAACCGACCGCCTCTCGGCCTTCGACCATGTTCTCGGGACCGTGCCGTACCGGGGTCAAGTACTCAACGAACTGGCCGTGTGGTGGTTCGACCAGATCGCCGACCTCGTACCGTCGCATGTGGTCGAGGTCCCCGACGAGAACGTGACGATCGGCAAGAAGTGCACGACATTGCCCGTGGAAGTCGTCGTTCGAGGCCAACTGTCGGGCTCGACGTCGACTGCGTTGTGGACGTCGTACGCGGCGGGGCAACGAACCATCTATGGCATCGACTTTCCCGACGGCATGGCAAAGAATGATCCACTGCCCGAGGCGATCATCACTCCCACCACCAAAGCCGGGAGGGGCGGTCACGACGAACCGATCACCGAGTCCGAGATCGTTGCGCAGGGACTTGTCGGCCACGAACTGTGGGAGCAGGTGCGCTCGGTTGCGCTGGCCGTGTTCGAACGAGGACGCCGCGTGGCGGCCGATGCCGGTCTCGTTCTCGTCGACACCAAATACGAGTTCGGTCTCGACGCCGAGGGCACGCTCACGATCATCGACGAAGTCCACACGCCAGATTCATCTCGCTTTTGGCGGGCCTCGACCGTCGACGAGCGACGAGCCGCCGGCGAGGAGCCCGAGAACCTCGACAAGGAGTACGTGCGGCTCGCCTACGTGCGGGCCGGGTTCGACCCTGCCGCCGGCGACGAGCCGTGGCCGTTGCCCGAGCAACTCGCACGCCAGACCGCCGGTGTGTACCAGGAGACGTTCGCCGCCCTTACCGGTCGCACCTTCGAGCCGGCTGACTATCCCGCAGCCGAGCGTGTGAGCGCTGCTCTGCACGCCGTTGTCGACTGACTCCAACATCAGCGCAACTTCGTATCCAACGCGCGCCTCACCGGCTGCGCGAGGATGCAAACTGGAGCGGGCTTCCGGGGAGGATCGGGTTCCGTGGCAGACGATCCGCGAGTAGGCGTGATCATGGGAAGTGACTCCGACTGGGACACGATGTCGCGCGCGGCGGATGTGCTCGAGCAGTTCGGAATCGCACACGAGGCCCGCGTCGTCTCGGCCCATCGATCCCCCGATTGGATGGTCGAATACGCAAACACTGCAGAGGACAGGGGACTCGAGGCGATCATTGCGGGGGCAGGGGGAGCTGCGCACCTCCCCGGCATGGTTGCCGGCCACACGATCCTTCCGGTCGTCGGGGTGCCGATCACGAGTCGCTCGCTCAACGGGATGGACTCCCTGCTGTCGATCGTCCAGATGCCCGGCGGCGTGCCGGTTGCCACCATGGCGATCGGCGAGGCAGGGGCGACCAACGCCGGATTGTTCGTCGCTGCGATGCTCGCCCGACACGACGGCGAACTCGCGCAAGCGCTTCGTGACTTCCGAGCCGAGCGAGCGGCGCAGGTCCGATCGATCGAACTCGAACGCTGAGCCGATGTCTGCTGCACCCCTCGGTCCGGGAACCACGATCGGCATCGTCGGAGGTGGACAACTCGGCCGAATGCTCGCACAGGCGGCCCGACAGCATGGGTACGGCGTGGCGGTGTTCACCGGAGGTGGCTCGGGTTCGCCGGCCGGTGTGCTCGCCGATCGCGAATTCTCCGGAGACTTCGCTGACCCGGATGAGGTTGCTGCGTTTCTCGCAACGGTTGATGCAGTCACGTGGGAGTTCGAGAACGTCGATCCTGCATTGGCCGATGCTGCTGAGGCAGCCGGTGTGCCGGTTCGGCCGTCCGGGTCGATCATTGCCGTTGCTCAGGATCGGGAACACGAGAAGCGAGCCCTCACCGATCTCGGCGTGGCGGTTGCGCCCTGGCGGTCGGCGGCAACCCGCGTTGAACTCGAGGCGGCAGTCGACACGTTGGGTGCGCCGGTGATCGCCAAGACGGCGCGCTTCGGCTACGACGGCAAGGGCCAGGTCCGTATCGACGACGCTGCTGCGGTCGGTGAGGCGTGGCAGACACTCGGTGGTTCCCGCCTCGTGGTCGAGTCGGTGATCTCGTTCGAGCGAGAACTCAGCGTGGTGATCGCTCGAGGAATCGATGGCGCGATGGTCGACCATGGCGCAATGGAGAACACACACGTCAACCACATCATCGACACCACAGTGGTGCCGGCCATGGTCGACGAGGCCACTGCCGAGGCAGCCCGCTCGACTGCCCGAGTGGTCGCCGAAGGGCTCGGACTCGTCGGCGTGATGTGCGTCGAGTTGTTCGACACCACCGACGGGATCGTGGTCAACGAGATCGCCCCACGACCGCACAACAGCGGTCACTGCACCATCGAAGCGGCGTCGGCCGGGCAGTTCGAGCAGCAGCTGCGAGCCGTCACCGGCATGCCACTCGGCGACGGATCGTGCCGTCCTGCTGCGATGGCCCAGCTCCTTGGAGATCTCTGGGATTCCGGCGAACCAGATTGGTCTGCCGTCATGGGTCAGCCCGGGGTGCACCTCCACCTGTACGGCAAGGGTGAGGCCCGGCCGGGCCGAAAGATGGGGCACCTCACCTGTGTGAGCGACGACCCGGCGCATGCACTGCAACGAGTTCTCGAGGCGCGCGACGCGCTCACTGGAAGGTGATCCATGTACCCGACCGATGACCGACCCAAGGAGGAGTGCGGTGTCATCGGCATTCACGCTCCTGGCCGGGATGCTGCCCGACTTGGCTTCTTCGCGCTGTACACGCTGCAGCACCGAGGTCAGGAAGCGGCCGGCCTTGCCTCGGTCGACGATGGTGTCGCTCATATTCACAAGGGGCAAGGGCTCGTCTCGGCGGTCTTCAACGAAGAGAACCTGTCGACGTTGCGAGGCGACTTTGCCATCGGTCACACCCGGTACAGCACGACCGGTGGCTCGGGTCTTCGGAACGCGCAGCCCTACATGATCGAGACGATCGACGGTCCACTCGGCATTGCTCACAATGGCAACTTGGTCAATGCCAACCTGCTTCGTCGGCAACTCCTCGAACGTGGTGTGGGTCTTCAGACATCATCGGACACCGAGGTGATGGTTCATCTGCTCACCGCGGCCGGTGGGGGGGACTGGTCCAATCGGATCAGGATGCTCATGGCGCAGGCCGAGGGTGCGTTTGCGCTCACGATCCTCACCCGCGATGCGGTCTACGGCGTTCGCGATCCTTGGGGCTTCCGCCCCCTGGTGGTCGGCCGATTCGACGGCGGCCACCTGCTTGCTTCCGAGACGTGCGCGTTTTCGGCGATCGGCGCCGAGCTGGTGCACGAGGTTCAACCCGGGGAGATCGTGCGGCTCGACGACAGCGGGTATCACGTCGAACAGGGCGCGGTTCCGAAGAAGCGAGCGTTCTGTACGTTCGAGGAGATCTATTTCTCCCGCCCCGACTCCATCCACCACGGCAAGTTGGTGCACAGCACCCGGCAGAACCTTGGACGCGAGCTCGCACGAGAGGCCCCGGTACAAGCCGACATCGTCGTTCCGGTCCCGGACTCGGGAACACCGCATGCCGTGGGATTCGCGCAAGAGGCAGGGATCCCCTACACCGAGGGCCTCATCAAGAACCGATACGTCGGCCGCACCTTCATCGAGCCGACACAACGGTTGCGAGAGACCGGCGTTCGCATGAAGTTCAACCCGCTCGGCGACAACCTGCTCGGCAAACGAGTCGTCATGGTGGATGACTCGATCGTTCGCGGCACAACGTCAGGTCCTCTGGTACAGATGCTGCGCGACGCAGGAGCGACCGAGGTGCACGTGCGCGTGGCCTGTCCGGCGATCACCGATCCCTGCTACATGGGGGTCGACATGGCGAGCCGTGACGAACTCATCGCCGGCAACCAAAGTGTCGACCAGATCTGTGAGCACATCGGTGCCGACTCGCTCGCCTTCCTGTCGATCGATGCAATGATGCGGGGCCTCGAGGCCGACGCCGGATTTTGCAACGCCTGTTTCACCGGTGAGTATCCCTTCGAATCCGAGCGGTTCGTGCAACTGACCCTCAATCCCAAAGAGCAGTTCGCAAACGTGTGGGGTGACTGATGGGCGAACGGGTTCTGGTGGTCGGGAGTGGGGGACGCGAGCACGCTCTTGTGTGGGGTCTGCTGCGCTCCACGCACGTCGATCAGGTGATCGCAGCCCCGGGCAACCCGGGAATGGCAGCGGAACCCGGCTGTCTCTGCGCATCGGATACGTCGGCATCCGACATCGACGGCATTGTCGCCCTGGCTGAGCGAGAACGGGTCTCCCTCGTGGTCGTCGGTCCTGAGGATCCGCTGGTGGCAGGGCTGGTCGACCGCCTGCTCGAGGCCGGTTTTGCAGCATTCGGACCCTCTGCGGCAGCCGCGCGCCTCGAGGGGTCGAAGTCGCACTGCAAGGAGTTTCTCCTCGCCCACGACATTCCGACGGGTGTTGCGGTCTCGTTCACCGATGCCGAGCAAGCACTCGCGTACCTCGACTCGCTCGAGCACGTGCCGGTCGTGAAGGCCGATGGACTTGCGGCCGGAAAGGGTGTGATCGTCGCCGAGACCCGCATCGAAGCAGCCGCTGCCATTCGTGAGATCCTGGTCGACGGCCGGTTCGGCCGAGCTGGACGCGAGGTTCTGCTCGAGGAACGGCTCACCGGCACCGAGGTGTCCGTGCTCGCATTCTGCGATGGCACCGACTACGTCGTGATGCCAGCCGCCCAAGACCACAAACGTCTCTTGGTCGGGGATCTGGGCCCGAACACAGGTGGCATGGGTGCCTTTCACCCGTCGCCCATCGCCGACGATGGCCTCCTCGAAACGGTGGCGCTCCGAGTGATCGAGCCGACACTTGCCGGTCTGGCCGCAGAAGGGCGGCCGTACACGGGCGTCCTCTATGCCGGGCTGATGCTCACCGACGCAGGGCCGAAAGTGATCGAGTTCAACTGCCGGTTCGGGGATCCCGAGACCCAAGTCGTGATTCCACTTCTCGAAACTGATCTCTACGACGTCTTCATGGCGTGTGTGGAGGGCCGGCTCGGATCCCTCGATGTGGAGTGGGCCGGTCAGGCGGCTGTCACGGTCGTGTCGGCATCTGGCGGGTACCCCACGTCGAGTTCTCCACCGACGCCGATCAGCGGCCTCGAGGCCGTGCCCGATGAGTGCGTTGTGTTCCATGCCGGGACCGAGCTGTGCGACGGCGCGATCCACGCCAGCGGTGGTCGCGTGCTCGCGGTGACTGCGGTGAAACCGACGCTCGCCGAGGCCGCCGAGGCTGCCCATGCGGGCATCGCCGTGATCGAGTTCGAGGGAATGCAGCATCGCTCCGACATTGCCCGTGAGACAGCGCAGGTACGAACATGACCAACTACGCAGACGCAGGCGTCGACATCGATGCCGGGAACCGAGCCGTGAAACTGATGGGCGAGGCAGTCCGATCGACCAACACCCCGGCCGTGTTGTCAGAACTCGGCGCGTTCGGCGGTCTCTTCTCGACCGACGCGCTCGGCGAGGGTGCGGTGCTGGTTGCATCGACCGATGGTGTCGGGACCAAAGTCGAACTCGCAGCGCGGTACGGACGGTGGAACGGAGTCGGCCAGGACCTGGTGAACCACTGTGTCGACGACATCCTCGTCCAGGGCGCCCGGCCGCTCTTCTTCCTCGACTACATCGCAACCGCGAAACTCGTTCCCGAACTCGTGGCGGAGATCGTGACAGGAATGGCCGAGGCATGTCGGGCCGTGGGCTGCGCGCTTCTCGGCGGCGAGACGGCCGAGATGCCAGGGGTGTACACCGACGGCTCCGTCGACATTGCGGGCACGATCGTCGGGGCGGTGCACCGCGACGCGCTCTGGCCTCGAACGGAGGCGATCGAGGTAGGTGACGTCCTGCTCGGGATGGCGAGTGACAGCCCGCACACCAACGGTTATTCCCTGATTCGGCTCCTCCTCGACCGTCGCGACGACGACCCTTCCGACGCATTTGTCGACTGGCTACTGACGCCACACAGGAGCTACCTGACCGATGTTGATGAGCTCCGTGCGCTCGGCGTCGAACCGAAGGCGCTCGCCCACATCACCGGCGGTGGCTTCTTCGAGAACATCCCACGGGTGCTCCCCGGCGGTGTTGCCGGCGAGATCGAACTTGGCACCTGGTCCGTTCCGACCGGCTTTCGTCAGCTTGTGGAGTGGGGCGATGTTCCCGACACCGAATCGTTCAGGACCTGGAACATGGGGATCGGTCTCATCGCTGTCATCGATGCAACCGATGTCGACGCGGCAGCAGCGGCCGGGCACTCGGTGATCGGTCGGCTGGTGGCCTCCGACACCGGCGAAGTGACCCTTGTTGGGGATTGGCGGTGAAGGCTCGGCTGGTCGTTCTGGCGTCCGGCTCCGGGTCGAATCTTCAGGCGATCCTCGATGCATGCGCAGAGGAGCGGCTCGAGGCGGACGTCGTGTTCGTCGTGGTGAACCGTCGCTCGGCGCGCGCAGCACAGCGCGCGCAGGAAGCTGGCGTTCCCGTGGCCTACCGGCCGCTGGGACCGTTTCGTGACGAGTTCCCCGGCGACATCCGCCGAGCTCGCGAGACCTACGACACTGCGCTGGCTTGCGAGATCGCCGAGGTGCACCCTGACCTGGTGGTGCAGGCCGGTTGGATGCATCTGTTCAGTTCAGCGTTTCTGGATCGCTTTCCAGGCATGGTTGTCAATCTTCATCCGGCGATGCCGGGGGCGTTCCCCGGGGCGCATGCGATCGATGATGCCTGGGCCGCCCACGAGCGTGACGGTCTCGACCACACCGGAGTCATGGTGCATCTGGTTCCCGACGAAGGAGTCGACGATGGACCGGTGCTGGCGGCCCAACGGATCGATATCGCCCACGACGACTCGCGTCGATCGCTGGAGGCGAAGGTGCACGCCGTCGAGCACGAATTGCTGGTCCGGGCGATCGGCGACTATCTCCAACGATGATGAGCGAGAACCAGCCCACCGGTGTGTCCCTCTGGATCGCAGGCGCTCGGCCGCGTACCCTTCCGGCCGCGATCGTGCCTGTCGCCGTCGGCGCAGCCGCTGCAGTCGGCCACGAGACCGGCGGTGTGTGGTGGCGGGCCGCGCTGGCACTCGTGGTGTCGCTTGCGCTGCAGATCGGGGTGAATTACGCGAACGACTACTCCGATGGGATCCGTGGCACCGACGACGCACGACGCGTGGGCCCCCTGCGCCTTGTCGGCTCAGGCCTTGCCGAACCGGCGGCGGTCAAGCGTGCCGCAACCGTCGCCTTCGCCGTCGCGGGTGGTGCAGGGGCCGTCTTGGCCCTCGTCGTCGGTCCCGAACTTTGGGTGGTGGGAGCTGCGTGTCTGCTCGCCGGCTGGACCTACACCGGCGGCCCTCGTCCGTACGGGTATCTCGGACTGGGTGAAGTGTTTGTGTTCGTGTTCTTCGGGCTGGTCGCCACGATCGGCACGACCTATGTACTGGTCGAGGAGATCACGTCGCTGTCGGCCTTTGCCAGTGTCAGTGTCGGCCTGTGGGCCACAGCGATCCTGGTGATCAACAATCTTCGGGACATCCCTGGCGACACGCAGGCCGGGAAGAACACACTGGCCGTGCGAATCGGTGCGCCTGCAACGCGGGTGGTGTACATCGCACTGCAGCTGTTGGCCCTCGCACTCGCAGTCACGACGAGCATCGTTCACGATCGCCTTGCCGGGCTGATGGTGCTATTCGGTCTGGCCTTCGTGATCCAGGCGTGCGTCGATGTGGGAAAGGGTACGTCCGGTCGAGCGCTGGTCAAGGTCTTGGGACTCACCGGTCAGGTCCAGCTGATCTCCGGCCTTGCCTTCGCCGCCGGTCTCGCCATCAGTGCTTGAGAAGGCGCACGGACCGAGTGCTCGGCGTGTCGATCAGAGAGGCTGGTTGAGTTCGACCTCGTTGCCGGACGGGTCCTTGAGAAAAGCCTGACGGCAGATTCCTGGGATCTCGCCGGTGCGGGCCGGTGAGATGCCGTGCGTTGCGAGTTCGGTCAGCGCTGCGTCGAGATCGTCGACCTGGACAGCGAAGTGCTGACCCATTGCTTCGGGTGGAGTGAAGCCGAGCAGATGAAGCTCGCCTGCGCCGTGCAGTGTCATCCACGCACCATCGAAGCCGAGATCCGGTCGTTGAACCTTGCGGAACCCGAGGGCCTCGTAGAACTCGACGGCAGGCGCAACGTCGTCGACGTTCAACGAGACGTGATGAAGGGCGCGAGCGACCATCAGGGTGTTCCTCTGGTGGCGGTGAACAGGTGGGCACCCGAGAAGACGGTCCGCTCGACGTCGACGAACCCGGCCGCTTCGAGTTGGCGCTTCAGTTCGGGCCACGCAGGAAGATAGGCGACCGACTTCGGCAGGTACCGGTACGCCCGCCCTTCGCTGAGCAGGCCTCCGATCAACGGTACGACTCGGTTGAAGTAGATGCTGTGGCCGAATCGGAGCAGCGGGTTTTCCGGAGGGGAGGCATCGAGGAAGGCGATCCGGCCGCCCGGGCGAACAACACGGGCCACTTCGTCGAAGAAGCCCGGCAACTCGATCAGGTTGCGCAAAGCAAAGCCGCAGGTGGCACCGTCCACTGCTGTTTCGGCCAACGGCATCGACAGGATGTCGGCGTGCAGCAGCGCTGCACCGGTCCGTGCCTCGGCGAGCATGCCCATCGACAGGTCGAGGCCGATCGCCACCATTCCTCTGTTTTCGATCTCGCGACAGAAGTCGCCGGTACCGCATGCGAGATCGATGACCACCGAACCGGGCGGGAGGGCGAGTTGCTTCATGGACGCCTTCCGCCAGCGAACATCGAGCCCGAAGGACATGATGCGGTTCACCAGGTCGTAGCGGGGTGCGATCGTGTCGAACAGCGACCGAACCTGGCGACGCTTCTGCTCACCGGACGGCAACGAATCCGGGTCGAGCGTGACGCCCTCGTCGAGGATCGGCGAGTTCGGACTCATTGGAACCACTGCTTCTGGTAGGACCGGCTCTCGGGATGAACCAGCGCCGCAACAATGGCAATGTCGAACAGCAGGCCGATCGGGTTCCAGCGCAGCATCTCGAAGAGGTCGACCCTGCGAATGATCTCGAGACGAATCACGAACGGGGCAAGCGCAGCAGCGACGCCGAGCAGGTAGCCCCACTTCCGAGCGTTCGCAATGCCGTACGCACCGACACCGGCTCCGATCGTCATGAGAAGCACAACCAGGTACCGCAGGGGAAGCGCTTCGATCCAGCCCTCACCGACCGAGCGGAACAACACTGCGCCCACCGCGGTGATGTAGAGCAGTATCTGGGAGATGTAGAGCGTTTGGGGCTGACGGGGGTTGACGAACATTCGGTCGGTCACCGACCCATTATGCGTCCGGTGTGACGCTCAGCGTCGCCGCGGCGGATCGACCGGCTGACGACCTGCACGCAACTGCCCACAGGCGGCATCGATGTCGGTGCCGCGAGTGCGCCGTACCGTCGCGTTGGCGCCTCGGGCTTCGAGCGCAGCACGAAACGCATAGACCCGATCGAGGGGGGTCCCGCGGGTCGGGTAGCCCGGCGTCGGGTTCAGAGGAATGAGGTTGATGTGTGCTCTGAGCGAGCGGGCATAGTCGGCGAGTTCCTCGACGTCGGACGGCCGATCGTTGACACCGTCGATCAACGCCCATTCGAAGGACACTCGCCGGTTCGTTGCGGCGCGATAGCGCGCACACGCATCGGCGAGCTCGGCGAGGGGATAGCGCTTGTTGAGCGGAACGAGCGCATTGCGGTCGGTGTCGTTCGCCGAGTGGAGCGACACGGCGAGATTGACCGGCAGTGCTTCGTCGGCGAGGCGTTCGATGCCCGGGATGACGCCGACGGTCGAGATCGTGATGTGGCGGGCACCGATCCCCAGGTCGTGATTGAGTCGTTCGACCGCACGCCAGGTGCGGTCGTAGTTGGCGAAGGGTTCTCCCATGCCCATGAAGACGATGTTCGACACGCGGCGCGGGGCCGACTGGCGGCGGGCGCGAACGACCTGCTCGACGATTTCCCCTACCGACAGGTGTCGATCGAACCCCGACTGTCCGGTTGCGCAGAAGCCACACGCCATCGCACAACCAGCCTGCGACGATACGCACACGGTGGTGCGGTCGTCGTAATGCATGAGGACGGTCTCGATGTGATGGCCATCGTGGAGACGCCAGAGCCACTTCACCGTCTCGCCGTCGTCGCTGACCGACTCGTGTTCGGGGACGAGTCCGAGCGGCAATTCCTCGGCGAGACGGGTACGGAGTGCCTTCGGCAGATTGCTCAGCTCCTCGATCTCGGGTCCTCGCTCGTGGATACCGGTCCACACCTGCTCGACCCGGTAACCGGGCTCCCCGGCAAGGAGTTGGGCGAGTTCTTCCCTGCTCAGGTCGTACCGGAGTATCGGCGCGTCCCGATGGGACCGCCCGAGAATGACGGGGCTGCTCATGGCCATTCGAGTTCGTACGCTCGATCGGTGTGGTGCCGGGAGAATCCGATGGCCGCGTAGGTGGCATTCGCCGGGTGGTTGTCGGACTCGACATAGAGCATGCCATGTTCGAGGCCTTGCTCGGCGAGCCACTCGAGCCCTGCGAGCGTCATCGGTCTCCCCAGCCCTTGACCATGGCGTGAAGGGTCGATGGCGATGACGTAGATCTCTCCGAGATTCGGCTCGATGTCGCGATGGACCTTGGTCCAGCAAAAGCCCACAAGGGCACCACCATCTCGATACAGCCGGAAGCCCTCGGGGTCGAACCACGGTTCGGTCATCGTCGCTTCGACCGCTTCAGGTGTGAGCCCACCCTGCTCGGGATGCCAGTGAAATGCACGGTTGTTGACACCGATGAATTCGCCGAGATCACCGGGGGTGTAGGCGGACGTGGCGAGGCCACTCGGTTCGTTCGGGAGGGGGCAGCGAAGCTGCCAGAGATCGCGGTACTGCCGAAAGCCCAGTGCAGTGGCGACAGCATCGGCCTTTTCGTCGACATCGCGAATCCAGAGTTGCACGGGACCCCGGTCGAGGGCGGCGAGGGTCGAGACGATCTCGGCGTGGATGTCGAGTGTGATTCGGGTTTCCGGAACCACGATGCTCCAGCGGAATGGGCCCGGCGTGGGGCCGGCGACGTCGAGAGTCACGGTGTCAGGGTATCGACTGGGCGCCGTGCCAAAAGTACTTCGACACCGGAGGACGATTGGCTCCCGAAGAGATCACAGGAGGTTGGTCTTGTCGGTGACGATCGAGGCGACCCGGAGCTGACCGAGGCGGGTGCCGGCCGGGCCGCATTCGGACTGTGTGGCGCCACGTATCGCGTGTATCGTGCGGGCTTGGCCGAGCACCCGCCGCTCGGTCAGCAAGGCGACATGAGGGATCCGCCGCCCTGTGTCGCCCGCGGCCACCCCTTCGGGGGTGGCCGCAGTCATTTTCCGGCACACTTCGGGGTGTGCGACGGGTGACGACCATGCTGATCGTTGGAACGGTTATTGGTATGGCAGTGCTGCTCAATGCTGCGGTCGGTGCGGGCGAGATGGAGGATGTGTTGTTCGACCGGGGCTGGCTCGGTCCTGTGATGTTCGTCGTGGCGATGTGGGTGCTCCAGCCGATGCTGTTGCCCGGGCCTGTCTTCATGATCCCGGCGTCGCTGGTCTGGCCGGCGCCGGTGGCGATTGCCCTCTCGTGGATCGGCAACATGGGGGCAAGCTTCATTGCCTTTGCATTCGCGCGATGGGTTGCTCGTGACTGGGTTCAGGAGCGGTTGAGCGATCGTCTCCGGGCGTGGGACGGTCGACTGACCCGAGGTGGTGTTCGAGAGGTCACGTTGTTTCGGGTCTTCACCGGCCAGATCACACCTGCCGACTGGCTGCTCGGCGTCAGTTCCGTGCGGTTGACACCGTTCCTCGTCGGGACTGCGATCGGGATCATCCCGAGCGTGGTGATCGTGGTCCTGGTCGGGGCGTCGGTGGGTGACTGGCTGTTCGCCGCACCTCACCGGTGGGGAAGCGTGCTGGGGGTGATTGTGTGCGTCACCATTCTCAGCCGAGTGCGCGCCCGACGTCGCGCAGTCGGCGCTGTACGGTCGTGAGTTGACGCTCGATTTCGTGCAGGCGGCCGACCACCGGATCATCGGGATCCGTCGTCCGTCGCTCGGCGAGGTTACCGATGCGCTGAGCAGCGTCGGCGATGACAGTGGTGAGCGAAGAGATCTCGGCGGCGTCGGAGTCCATCCCGCAGTGTGCCGGAAACCCTCGGGTGAGCGACAGCCCCGCCGGTAGCGTGTAGGAGTGCTCCGCCGTATCGACCTCCGCACGTCCAGTGCGGCACTCGAGGAGGTTCTGCCCCGCCCGACGACCCCGTCGGGCGGTCCTGTCGACGCCGTGCGCGAGATACTCGCCACGGTACGTGCCGACGGTGACGCAGCGGTTCGTGCCTACACGGAGCGGTTCGATGGGGTGTCGCTCGACACCCTCGTCGTCGACGGGGGGAAGATCGAGGCCGCCATCGATCGGGTCGATCCCCGCGTGCGAGAAGCTCTCGAGACGGCGGCGGAACGAATCCGGGCGTATCACGAGGCGCAGATGCCAACCGAGGTCTCCGTGGAGCACTCAGGGCTCTCGGTCCGGGGTCTGCATCGGGCAGTCGAACGGGCTGCGTGCTACGTACCCGGTGGGCGGGCGCTGTACCCGTCGACGGTGCTGATGACGGCGATTCCCGCAGCGGTCGCAGGCGTCGACGAGATCGTGCTGTGCGTGCCGCCGGGCCCCGATGGAGCCGTGCCCGATGTCGTGCTGGCCGCGGCCTCGATTGCCGGCGTACACGAAGTCATCTCGGTCGGAGGAGCACAGGCGATCGCTGCGGTTGCGTATGGCACCGAATCGATTCGGCGTGTCGATGTCATCGTTGGCCCGGGAAACGTGTTCGTGGCGTTGGCGAAGCAGGAAGTTGCCGGTCTGGTCGGTGTTCCCTCGTCGTTCGCCGGTCCGTCCGAGGTCGTGGTCGTGGCCGATGGTTCGGTCTCCGCCGACTACGCAGCGGTCGACGTGATTCTGCAGGCCGAGCACGGACCTGACGGATTGGCATGGTTCGTCACATGGAACGAGGAGTTCGCCGACGAGGTCGTGAACTCGATCGAACGGCTGGTTGCAGCAGCCCCCCGGCGCGCCGAGATCGAAGCAACGCTGCAGTCCTCGGGCGTCGCAGTGATCTGTGCCACGGTCGAGCAAGCGATGGAGGTCGCCAACTTCATTGCGCCCGAACATCTCGAGTTGCAAACCGCTGATGACGAAGCGCTGCTGGCACTTGTGCGGCACGCCGGAGCCGTCTTTTGTGGCGCCTACGCGCCCGCGTCCATCGGCGACTATGCGGCGGGTCCCAGTCACGTGCTGCCCACCAGCGGTACGGCCAGGTTTGCCAGTGCCCTCACCGTGCGTGATTTCATGAAGGACCTCCATGTCGTGCGGGCCGATCGTGAAGGCTTCGAGGCGCTCGCCGAAACGGTGGAAGTGCTGGCCGGTGCCGAAGGTCTTGACGCGCACGCTGCATCGATCCGCCTTCGTCGGGGGGCGACATGGTGACTCGCCCGCAACCCCGAGCGTCGATTGCGTTGATGGCCGGTTACCACTCGCCCCAGATCGATGTGGCCGTGCGCCTGAACACCAACGAAAGTCCTGAGCCACCCCCGGCCGGATTCGCCGAGGCGGTCGCCGAGGGAGTCCTCGCGATCGACTGGCACCGGTATCCCGAACGATCGGCGAGTGAGCTCCGTGCCCGTATCGGAGCGACCTACGGGCTGTCCGAAGCACAGGTGTTCGCCGCCAACGGCTCCAACGAGGTGCTCCAGACGCTGCTGTTGACATTCGCAGGCCCAGGTCGCGTCAGCGCCGTGTTCGAGCCGACCTATGCCCTTCACAGCCATTTGAGTCGGGTGACAGGCACCACCGTGATCGAGGGTGAGCGGGCCGATGATTTCTCGATCGATCTGGCCGAGGTCGAGCGGGTCGTGACGGATCACGAGCCCGACCTGGTCTTTCTGTGTTCCCCCAACAACCCCACTGGCGTTGTCGACACGCCCGACACGATTCGTGCAGTGCTCGAGATGGTGAAGGGCTGTGGCGGCCTGCTCTGCGTCGATGAGGCCTACGGCCAGTTCTCCGATTTCTCGGCTGTCGAACTGTTGGACGAGGACACGCCGCTCGTGGTGAGCCGCACGTACTCGAAGACGTGGGCAATGGCTGCGGCTCGACTCGGCTATCTCCTCGCCCCCGACTGGGTTGTGCGCGAACTCGAAAAAGTGGTGCTTCCCTATCACCTCGACGCAATGACCCAGGTCGCCGGGACGGTTGCACTCGACCATCTCGATGCAATGCATGACCGAGTCGAACGATTGGTCGAGGAGCGAGCTCGTCTCGTCGAACGACTTGCAGACCTGCCGCTCGAAGTCTGGCCATCGGGAGCCAACTTCGTCCTGATCCGCCCTGCGAACCACGACGGCAACACCGTGTGGCAGGGTCTGGTCGATCGTTCCGTTCTCGTCCGCAACTGTTCGTCGTGGCCCCGCCTCGACGGATGTCTGCGGATCACGATCGGAACACCAGAAGAAGATGACCGTCTCCTCGATGCTCTCACGGAGGTCCTTGCGTGAGCTCTGCCCCTGCCCCCCAGCGCACTGCCACCTACGAACGCATCACGAAAGAGACTGCGATCGAGATTGTGCTCGACATCGATGGTTCGGGCGCAACCGACATCGAGACCGGTTTGCCGTTCTTTGGGCACATGCTCGATCAGCTCGGCCGTCACGGCGGTTTCGATCTGAAGGTCCATGCCCAGGGTGACCTCGAGATCGATGCGCATCACACCGTCGAGGATGTCGGGATCGCGCTCGGCGAAACCTTCCGTGCGGCGTGGGGTGACAAGAAGGGGGTCCGCCGGTTTGCGTCGAACACCGTGCCGCTCGACGAAGCTGCTGTCGAGATCGTCCTCGATCTCTCGGGACGCCCGTACCTCCACTACGCGGTCGAATTCCCCGGAGAAAAGATCCTCGGTGACCCACCATTCGATCCCCAGTTGGTCGAGGAGTTCTGGCGTGCGTTCGTCATGGCATCGGGCATCACGCTCCACGTCGTGATGCACCGAGGCCGCAACACGCACCACATCGTCGAGGCGACGTTCAAGGGGGTCGCCCGGGCCCTCCGAGACGCAGTCCGAATCGAGTCCGACACCATGCCGTCCACCAAAGGCACGCTCTGACGTGACCCGGCCCCGCCTTGCGATCCTCGACTACGGGATCGGGAACCTCCACTCTGCGCTCAAGGGATTCGATCACGCCGGTGCGACGGTTCGTCTCACGGCTGATCGAAGAGATATCGAGGCGGCCGATGGCGTGGTCTTGCCAGGGGTGGGAGCGTTCGGTCCCTGCGTGGACGCGCTGCGGACGCGTGGGATCGACCAGATCGCGCTCGAGCGGGTTGCATCCGGCGTCCCGTTCTTCGGGATCTGTATCGGTATGCAGCTGCTCTTCACCGGCTCCGAGGAGGCCGATGGTCACAGCGGACTCGGCGTGTTCGACCGTCGGATCGTGCGGCTGCCTGATGGCGTCAAGCGACCACAGATGCAGTGGAACATGCTCCGGTATTGCGATGCCGAGCATCCGATGTTCACCGGCTTGGGTGAGGAGGCGTGGGTCTACTTCGTTCACTCCTACAGCGCCGAACCAGGAGACGATGTGCTTGCCACCTGTGCCTACGGTGGTGATCTCGTGGCCGCCGTCGGTCGCGACAACGTCTGGGCGTGTCAGTTCCATCCCGAGAAGTCCGGGCGCACCGGTATTCGTATTCTCGAGAATTTCGTTGCGCTCGCTGGAGCGGCCTGATGCTGTTGTTTCCTGCCATCGATGTGCGGGCCGGACGCTGCGTGCGTCTCCATCAGGGCGACTACGGCCAGGAGACCGTGTACGGAGATGACCCGGTCGCACAGGCCATCGCGTTCGCCGAGGCGGGTGCTGGCTGGATCCATGTCGTCGACCTCGACGCAGCCCGGACGGGTGTGCCCGTGAATCGTGCCGTCGTTGCTGCGATCGCCGATGCCGTCGAGGTGCCGGTCCAGGCCGGCGGGGGAGTGCGCGACCTCGCCGCCGCGGAAGCGCTCTTCGGTGCGGGTGTCGAGCGAGTCGTCGTCGGCACAGCGGCACTTTCCGATCCGGCATTCGTTGGTGTTCTGGCCCGTGATCACCGTGTTGCGGTTGGGCTCGATGCAAAGTCCGGTGAACTTGCAACCGATGGTTGGCTCGTGGGGTCCGGTCGCAGCGTGCTCGACGTTGCCCGTTCGTTTGCCGACGTCGGTGTCGACGCCTTCGTCGTCACCGACATCAGCCGTGACGGAACACTGGAAGGCCCTGATCTCGAAGGGTTGCGACAGGTCGTGGAAGCGACGCCAGTCGAGGTGGTTGCAAGTGGCGGCGTGGGGTCCCTCGAGGACCTCAGCGCGTTGGCGGCGCTCGACGTCTCAGGGCGGCGGCTGACCGGAGCCATCGTCGGCAAAGCGGTGTACGAGGGCCGATTCACCGTCGCAGAGGGCGTCGCAGCACTCAGGGGGCAGGTGTGACCGTTCGTGCCGTTCGGGTGATCCCGTGCCTCGATGTCGACGGTGGGCGTGTGGTGAAGGGAGTCAATTTCGTCGGGATCCGAGATGCCGGCGATCCGGTGGAACTGGCCGCTCGTTATGACGAACAGGGTGCTGATGAACTCGTGTTCCTCGACATCACGGCGTCGTCGGGCCAACGCCAGACGACGGTCGAGATGGCGCGTGCCGTCGCTGAGCAGGTGTTCATCCCGTTCACGATCGGCGGCGGGGTCCGCACCGTCGACGATGCACGACAGTTGCTGATGGCCGGAGCTGACAAGGTGTCGATCAACACCGCTGCAGTCAAGCGCCCAGAACTGATCAGGGAAATCTCCCGGGAATTCGGGGCGCAGTGTTGTGTTGTTGCGGTCGACGCTCGGTCGAGCGGCGACACGACATCGGGCTTCGAGGTCTTCACCCATGGCGGCCGAACCCGGACCGGCATCGACGCAGTCGAGTGGGCGCGCGAAGTGGTGCGCTTGGGGGCGGGAGAGATTCTGTTGACGTCGATGAATCGTGACGGCACCAGGGACGGCTTCGACATTCCACTGACGTCGGCCATCACCGGTGCCGTCGAGGTGCCGGTCATCGCCAGTGGTGGCGTCGGTAGCCTGCCGCATCTCGTCGAGGGGGTCCTCGATGGTGGAGCTGATGCAGTGTTGGCTGCCAGCATCTTCCACTTCGGGGAGTACACCGTTGTCGACGCAAAGCGGGCACTGCACGATGCGGGCGTGACGGTGCGTCCGCCAGGGCGCTAGCCAGCGAGGATCTCGGACACCCGGGCGGTGACGGCGGTGTGGGACCGGGTGAAGAAGTGGTCGGCGCCGGCGATCTCGGTGATGTCGACCGAGTGCCAGGTCGCGGTTGCGTCACGAAGTGCCGATGCGGGCCGAAGGTGGTCGTCGGTTCCGGCGAGGAGGTGGGTGGGCCGAGGATCGTGGGCGGCGACGAAGTGGTCGAAAACGGTCAGGACGGGCGCCGAGCAGATCCAGCGCTCGATTCGTTGATCATCGATCGTGAGTGCCACGTCGGCGCCGAAGCTGTAGCCGCCGAGCACCACTCGGTCGACGGCGCCCACCGAGTCGAGCACGGCGAGCACGTCGATTCGTTCGGGGTTGCCACCACCATGTTTACCAGTGGAGTCACCGGCCCCGCGGAAGTCGAAGCGGACCGCCTGCCAACCGGCCGCAACCGATCCTTCGAGCATGGCAGTGACGACCGGATCGTGGCGTGACCCCCCGAACAGGGGATGCGGGTGACACACCACGAATGTTCCGACCGGGACGGTCGGTGTCACGACATCGGCAGCGAGTGTCACCCTGTCGCCGACTCGTATCCGGACCGACTCGTGCTCAGGTTCCATGTCGGCACGGTAGCGGTAGCGTTGTGCACTGTGACCGCCGAGAAACTTCCGCTCCACGACGACGACCGCCTCCCGGTCAAAATGCTCAACGACCGGATTCTCGTCAAGCTGGGGGAGGCCGACGGGGAGCGTCGCAGCAGCGGCGGCATCCTGATCCCGGCAACTGCCCAGGTCGGCAAGCGCCTCACCTGGGCCGGAATCGTCGCAGTCGGCCCGAACGTTCGCAACATCGAAGCCGGCGATCAGGTGTTGTTCAACCCTGAAGATCGCTACGAGGTCGAGGTGCACGGAACCGACTACATCGTGCTGCGCGAGCGTGACATTCATGCGGTCGCAGCGGAGCGGCTCGACGAGGGCTCTACCGGCCTCTACCTCTGAGTCGGTAGTCGCTCTGATCCCGTCATGGGCCGTCCAGCGCGCCCGGGCACTCGGCTCAGCCGGATCGTGGTGTGCCGAGAGCGATTCAGGGATGCAGCGGGGCTCGGTGGTCAGCCCACCGGTACTCGGCCTCGAGTTGCGTCGCCAACTGCAACAGGAGGTCCTCACGGCCGTAGGCGCCGACGAACTGCATGCCGATCGGCAGTCCGTGTGATGATCGGCTCAGCGGGAGTGACAGCGCCGGCTGCCCGGTGACGTTGAACGGTTGCGTGAGTTGGCTGTAGTGCAGCGTCGTGTTCTGCACAGCCATGAGGTCGTCGCAATCCGGTGCCATCTCGCCGAGCCGGGGCGCGGGCCGAAGGCAGGTTGGCGTCAACAGGATGTCGAACCCATCAGCCCACCACTGGGCGGTGTCACGGCGAAAGGTCATCATCGCTCGTTGTGCTGCAATCACCGCCGTCGGGCTGATGTTGGCGGCCCGCTGCGCGATGAAACGGGTCCACGGTTCGACGTCGCCTGCATCGATGGGTCGTCCGATTTCTTGTTCGATGGCGGCAACACTGGCCGCTGTGCCCGCAGCAAGGGCAGGACCCCATGCAGTGATGCGGGACTCCTCCAGCAACGGCGCCGGAGCGTTCCGTTCAACAACGTGACCGAGCGACTCGAGTCGTCGAGCGGTGGATCGGACGGCATCGGCGACCTCTGGATCGATCTCGGTGTTGCTTCGTATCGCATGGTCGAGGAAGCCGATCCGGAGCGATCCGACCTCGTGAGCCGCCAGTACCCGGTACGGCGCTCGTGGTGGGGGAGCGATGACGCCGTCACCGGCCCGTGCACCCATCGTGGCATCGAGGATCGCAGCGCTGTCACGGACGCTGTGGGACACCACGTGCTGGACGCTGTTGCCCGACTCGTCGAGCTGTGGGCCCATCGAGATACGACCTCTGCTCGGCTTGAGCCCGACTAGGCCGCACAGCGCAGCAGGGATCCGGATGGAGCCACCTCCGTCGCTTGCGTTCGCAGCAGGGAGCACCCCTGCGGCGACTGCCGCTGCTGCGCCACCCGACGAGCCTCCCGTACCGTGGTCGAGGTTCCACGGATTTCGGCTGGGGCCGTAGGCGAGAGGTTCGGTTGTTGCGCCGGCACCGAGTTCGGGCGTGTTGGTGCGGCCGAGCGAGATGAAGCCTGCGGCCCGGTATGCCTCCACGAGATAGGAATCGCGAGTGGCCAGCGTTCTGCGGTCCTTGAGTGCCTGGACTCCCTGATGGTGAGGTCGACCTGCCTCGCAGGCCCAGAGGTCCTTCATGAGCATCGGTACCCCGGTGAAGGGTCCGGTCGGCAACCCCGCCTGAACCTCTGCACGCGCCTCGGTGTCGTGGCGATGGATGACGGCGTTGATCTTCCCATCGACCAGATCGAGACGCTCGATCGTCGATTCGAGCACCTCGGCCGGTGTCACATCGCCTCGGCGTACGGCGGTGGCGAGCGCAACGGCGTCGAGGCGGGCGAGTTCTTCGTGCATCGGGGCGAATCTAGGCACTGGCTGTGAATCGAACCCAATACGCTGCACACCATGTCCGACGTGAACGCGCTCGAAGAAGGACTGACGGTGCAGCTCGATTTCGACAAGGTCGCAAAGATCGGTCGGGCCGGGCACCAGGTTGTCCCGGTCGTGCTGCAGGATGCCGACTCGGGGGACGTGCTCTTCATCGGGTACGCCAACGAAGAGGCGTACCGTCAGACCCTCGCGCGTGGTTCGGCGGTGCTCTACAGCACGTCTCGAGAGGAACTCTGGCACAAGGGCGCCACATCGGGTGACGTACTCGATCTCGTCGAGGTGGCGGTGAACTGTGAGCAGAACAGTCTGATCTACAAGGTTCGCAAGGCCGGCACCGGTGCCTGCCACACCACGAATGCAGACGGGACGACGCGCCAGACCTGCTACTACCGCTCCGTCGACGACCCCGAGACCCTTCGCTTCACCTGATCGATGCAGATCCGCCCGACACTGGAGGAGTTCAAGGCCCTGGCAGCCGACCATCGCGTCGTGCCGGTGTGGTCCGAAGTGCTGGCAGATCTTACGACGCCGGTTGCGGCCTTCGCTCGAGTGGTCGGAGATGGCGAAGGCTTCCTGCTCGAGTCGGTCGAGAATGGCGACACCTGGAGCCGATGGTCGTTCATCGGTCGCAACCCGCAGGCCACGATCGTCTCCAAAGACGGCACGCTCGAGATCCACGGAGCGGTGGGTATCGAACTTCCTACCGACCAGGGCATGTTGCACGCTCTGGAATGCCTGCTCGATCACTATCGCTCGCCGGAACTCGAGGGCCTCCCACCGCTGCACGGAGGGTTGGTGGGTTACCTGGGCTACGACGTCGTGCGAGAGGTCGAGCACCTGCCCGAGGTCCCCGACGACGATCTCGGCCACCCTGATGCTGTCGTCTCCATGATCGGTGAACTTGCCGTCTATGACCATTGGAAGCAGCGCGTCACCCTCATCGCCAACGTCTTCGTCAGCGATGACACCGACCTCGAGGCCGCCTACGACGATGCCGTCGACCGCATCGGTCGGATTGCAGCTGACGGTGCCAAACCACTGGACGAACCGCTGATGGCGCTCCCCGGGCTCGATGATGCCCTTCCTGAGGTGACATCGACCATGGGGGAGCGGGACTACTGCGCCGCAGTGGAAGCGGCACGCGACTACATCTTGGCGGGCGACATCTTCCAGGTGGTTCTGTCGCAACGCTTCGATCTCGACGTCGATGCAGACGCCTTTGATGTGTATCGGGTCCTGCGACAGGTGAATCCAAGCCCGTACATGTACTTCCTGCGGCATGCCGATCTCGAGGTGGTCGGCGGATCACCCGAGCCGATGGTCCAGTTGCTCGGGAGTCGGGTGATCAGCCGGCCGATCGCCGGTACCAGAAAGCGCGGAGCGACCGAAGAGCAAGATCGAAAGATGGCGGCCGAACTCGTCGAGCACCCCAAAGAGATTGCCGAGCACGTGATGCTCGTCGACCTTGCTCGCAACGACGTCGGTCGGGTTGTCGAGTTCGGGTCTCTTCAGATCGACGAGATGATGACGCTCGAGAAGTACAGCCACGTCATGCACCTCACCTCACAGGTGTCCGGCGAGCTGCGGTCGGGCAAGACGGCGATCGACGTGCTGCGAGCCACGTTGCCCGCCGGGACGCTGTCAGGGGCGCCGAAGGTCCGGGCCATGGAAATCATCGACGAACTCGAGCCGGTGAAGCGGGGGCCCTACGGCGGCGTCGTCGGGTATCTCGACTTCTCTGGCAATATCGATACAGCCATCACGATCCGAACGATGCTCATCAGTGGCAACCGAGGATCGGTTCAGGCCGGCGCTGGCGTTGTCGCCGACTCGGTACCCGAGGACGAGCATCTCGAGTGTCAGAACAAGTCCAAGGCCCTGTTGGCTGCGATCCCTGCGGCCCGCAAGATGACCGCCGCCCGTCGGGGTGTGCCGCAATGACCGTGCGCGACACCGTGCGGGTCCACGGCCCCGACGCCGCCAGGTATCTCCAGGGGCAGATTTCCCAGGACGTCGACTCGCTCGCTCCAGGCGACACGGCATGGTCGCTCATCCTCGAACCCAACGGCAAGGTTGCGTCGTGGTTCCGGATCCACCGGCTCGACGCCACCGATTTCCTGCTCGACACCGATGCCGGCCACGCCGATGGTCTCGTCGCCCGGCTCGAGCGATTCAAGCTTCGGACCGATGCCGCGATCGAACTCGTGGACACAGCGATTCCTGTTCCTGTCGTGTGGCCCGGTGCCGACGACCCGTCCGACGAAGAGCAGCGGATCCGTGCCGGCATGCCACGGCTGGGTGCCGAGCTCACCGGTGAAACGATTCCAGGGGAGGGTGGTCAGCGTCTCATCGACGTCAGCGTCAGCTTCACGAAGGGCTGTTACACGGGCCAGGAACTCGTGGCCCGCATCGACAGTCGCGGTGGGAATGTGCCGCGTCCGGTGCGCGTCCTTGTTGCGCAAGAGCCACTCGAGGTGGGAGCGGTGGTCACCGTCGACGGTGCGGACGTCGGGCGGGTGACGTCAGCAGCAGGGTTGGTGGCGCTCGCGCCACTGATGCGCAAGGTCGAGATCGGAGACACGGTGTCGATCGGAGGCGTCTCGGCGGTCGTCAGCGCGCCTTCTGAAAGCTGACCACGAACTCGGCACCACCCATGGCGGAGCGGCGAGCGGTCACCGAGCCGCCCATTCGTTCCGTCAGATCCCGCACGATCGCCAGTCCGAGTCCGGACCCCGACTCCTTGATCGCCGGATTCGCTGCTGCGGTGTACAGCCGTTCGAAGACGTGGGGGAGATCGTCGTCGTCGATTCCCGGCCCGTCATCGCCGATGGCGAAGTGGACTCGATCCGCGCCGGTCCAGAGGGTGAGCGACACCGTGCGAGACGCGTAGCGGAGTGCGTTGCTCACGAGGTTGGCAACGATCTGGGCAAATCGATCGGGATCCACGTCGATCGTCACCTCATGGTCGGGGAAGCGGGAAACGATCTCGATCCCGCGGTCCGACGCATCGGGGTGGAGGCCGTCGATGACCGAGCTGATGGTCGATCGCGGGTCGATGATCGAGTGGTGCAGCGGAAATTCCGTACTCTCGAGTCGGGCGAGCAGCAGCAGATCGCCCACGAGCCGTTCCAGACGGTTCGCCTCCTGCTCGATGATCTCGCCCACTCGTTCGGGTTGGTCGACCGCACCGTCGGTCAGCGCCTCGGCGTAGCCCTTGATCGATGTCAAGGGCGTACGGAGATCGTGACTGACCGACATCAGGAATTGGCGTTCGAGGGCATTGGCTCGTTGCAGACTTTCCGCCATCTGATTGATCGATGCCGTGAGTTCTCCGACCTCGTCGCCGATGTCGGCAGCTTCGACGGGTACACGGGCGGTCAACTCCCCGTTGGCAAGACGTCCCGTGACGTCGCGGGCTTGGCGAATGGGTTCGGTCAGGCGGCGGGAAAGGCGGACGGTCACCACAAGGGCAATGCCGATGGTTGCCGCCGATGCGACAAGGAACCAGCGAAACGCTGGAGGCAGGGTCGGGTCTGCGTCGGTGGTCATCACCAGGAGTTGCGGAATCCCCTGGCGGTTTTCGCTGCTTCGAGCCGCCCAGATCAACTCGCTCTCGCGATTGCTGATCGTCTCGCCGATCCGTAGCGATGTCAGATCGAGGTCCTCGAGTGTCAGCCCCTCAGGGAGTTCCCCGATCGGATCGCCGTTCCGGGGGAGAACCAAGAGGCCGATCCCTTCGACCGAGATCGATGCGGCCATGTTCCGAAGCCGCTCTCGCAGCGTTGCCTCATTGTCCCGAGCGGTGCGGACGAGCGTCAACTCGTCGAGCAGCCCTCCGATCGCCTCCACCTGCTCCCGCAGATCGTGTTCGGCGTCGGCTCGACTGGTGACGTTGGTCAGCACGATCGTTCCGATCCCGGCAAGGAAGAGCGCAGCGACCACAAGACCGACGATGGCGATGGCAAGACGACGGCGCATGTCAGTCGAGCCGGTATCCGACGCCCCAGACGGTCTCGAGCACGAGTCCATCGCCGAGCTTTTTTCGAAGTTGCCGAACGTGAACGTCGACGGTGCGATCGTCACCGATCCAGCCGTCGCCCCAGACGGAATCGAGCAACTGACGGCGCGAGAGCGCCAGCCCTCGGTTCGTGCTCAGATGCAGGAGCAAGTCGAACTCTCGGGTGGCGAGTGCAACGGCTGCACCACCGACTGTCACCTCTCGTCGGGCCGGGTCGACGATGATGTCGGCGCCGAGATCGATCGGTTCGGGCCGATCGTCACTGCGGTCCATTGCGGTCAGCTCGGTGCGTCGCAAGATTGCCTTCACCCGAGCCACGAGTTCACGGGGACTGAACGGCTTCGTGACATAGTCGTCGGCGCCGAGTTCGAGTCCGAGGACGCGGTCGAGCTCGTCGTCTCGTGCGGTGAGGAAGATGATCGGAACGTCGGATTCGGCACGGATACTGCGACAGACATCGATGCCGTCGAGTTCTCCGGGAAGTCCGATGTCGAGTATCACCAGCTTGGGTCGACGCAGGGCAACGATTTCCAGCGCTCGCTCACCTGTCGGTGCCTGATATGGCCGGTAGCCGTCACGTCGCAGATAGAGCTCGACCAGGTCGGCGATGTTGGGATCGTCTTCGACGACGACGATGACAGGTTCTTCGCTCACCCACTCATCTTCGCTCACAGGTGTTAGCGAACCGTGAACAAGTACGGTTCGATTCGTGAACGGCCGCAGCTCCAAGCACTACCAGGTTCTCGGCGTTGCCCCCGAGGCATCGATGGCCGAGATCAGGCGGGCGTACCTCACGGCGGCTCGAACTGCTCACCCTGACCTCCACCACGACTCGGAATCGTCCCGTCGTGCAGCCGAGGACCGAATGCGCAGGATCAACGAGGCGTGGGCTGTGCTCGGTGATCCCGACGAACGGGCTGCGTACGACCGGCAACGGCTCAGAGCTGCGGCGCCACAGCCCACACCCCGGCACCATCGGTCCCGCCACAGCGGGGACGACTTTCGACCCTTCGACGCCGGTCCCGACGAGGCGTTCGACGATGCTGATGATCGGCCGATCACCGACAGTGCCTTGCCGAGGTGGCTCACGGTTGCGCCAGCCGTGCTGTTGGTCGGCGGACTTTCCTCGATTCTCTTCGGCGCGATCCTCGGGGCGGGACAGGTGATCGGCCTCGGTGTGGTGTCGATCGTCGTGGCAGGCGTACTCCTGCTCGTTGCGGCTCCCATCGTTGCGCTCGGCCAAGCTGCGCGTGGCGAGCGACGCACCGGTGCCTGATTCGCGCGTTCGGTACGCCGACCCCTACCCTTCGACCATGTCGAAAACTGCGATGATTGCCAAACTTCCGCTGAAAGAAGGCGCCCGCGAAGCCTTTCTGACTGCGTACGACGCCATGAATGCCCAGGTGGCGCAGGAGGAGGGAACCGAGATCTACATCCTTCACTTCGATCGCAAAGACGACAACGTCGCCTACATCTACGAGCTCTACCGAGATGTCGATTCGCTGAAGCTCCACGGCGGCACCGAGGCCATGAAGGCGTTTCAGACTGCGATCGTCGACCTCCTCGGCGGTGCACCTGAGCTAATCAGTCTCACCCCCGCTACCGGAAAGGGTCTCTGAACCCTGCCCGCGACCTACCTCGATCGCATCCTCGAAGCGCATCGAACAGCGGCAAGGGCCGACGTTCGGATCCTTGATGCGCTTCTCGAGGACGTAGCGAATCTCGAGCCGACTCGTGGCTTTCGCTCCGCGCTGACGGCTGCGTCCGAGGGAGTCGCGATCATCAGCGAGATCAAGAGACGCTCCCCGTCGAAGGGAGATCTGTTCGCTGACCTCGACCCGGGTTTGCTCGCCAGCACCTATGAACGAGGGGGCGCAGCGTGTCTCTCTGTTCTGACAGATGAACAGTGGTTCGGTGGTTCCGTGGCGGACCTGCGGGCGGCGCGGACTGCCACCTCGCTCCCGGTCATCCGCAAAGACTTCACCGTCGATACCCGCGACGTGGTCGATGCCCGGCTCATGGGGGCTGACTGCGTGCTCCTGATTGCGGCCGCCCTCGACGACGCAGAGCTGCGCGATTTTCGTGCCCTCGCCAACGAAGTCGGTCTCGATGCCCTCATCGAGATCCACGACGAGGCGGAGCTCGAACGGGCACTCACAGCGGAAGGTGACTTGATCGGGGTCAACCAACGCGACCTCGTGACGTTTGCGGTCGACCAGCAGCGGGCAGTGCGCTTGGCACCCCAGATTCCATCCGGTGTCGTCCGAGTCGCCGAGTCCGGTGTGCGAGATGCGAGCGACGCTGCAGCGCTGGCCCGAGCCGGCTACCACGCCTTGCTGGTCGGTGAGACGCTGGTGAGAAGCAGCGATCCCGCATCGGAGATACGCCGGCTCCGCGGCCTCGACTGACCACGGGAGTTGCCGGGGAAAGCCGATACCAAGACTGCTGACTCCGGGTAGCGTCATCGATGTGTTCGTGAAGATCTGTGGTGTGACGACCGAGGAAGATGCGCTGCTCGCTGTCGCCCTCGGAGCCGATGCGCTGGGGTTCAATTTCGTCAACGGGTCCACTCGACAGATTGCGCCCGACCGGGCACGCGAAATCGTTCGCCGGCTCCCACCGGAGACGCTGACCGTCGGGATCTTCCGGGACGAGCTTCCGGGTCGGGTCGTCGAACTCACACAGCGGGCCGGGCTCCGGGCTGTCCAACTGCACGGCAATGAGTCTGTGGAGCAGACCCGCCACGTGCGCTCGCTCATACCGATCGTGATCAAAGCCTTTCCGGCCGGACATCCCGGACTCGGTCGCCTCGCCGACTTCGGAGCCGACGCCGTGATGATCGACGGTGCTGAACCCGGCAGTGGCGAGGTCTTCGACTGGAGCCTCGCCGAAAGCGCGCCGACTGCAGGGCATCGGGTGCTGTTGGCCGGAGGGCTTCATGTGGGCAACGTCGAAGATGCCATCGAACGCGTACAACCCTGGGGAGTGGACGTCGCCACCGGGGTGGAGTCGGCGCCAGGACGCAAGGACGCAGTCAAGATGCGCGAGTTCATCGCCACCGCAAAAGCGGCCGGCGAGCGACTGCGTCCAGCGGATGATGACGCCTCGTATTCCCCACAGGGCCCGTACAACTGGGAAGAGGACTTCTTGTCATGACCATGACCGATC
>Ga0181563_10000528_pt1 | contig 36370 bp, 30 predicted proteins | sample 011ome_25_FD_133759 | JGI IMG/M metagenome (GOLD analysis project Ga0181563, IMG submission 133759) | Coastal salt marsh microbial communities from the Groves Creek Marsh, Skidaway Island, Georgia - 011512CT metaG (megahit assembly) | ecosystem: Environmental > Aquatic > Marine > Intertidal...
CGCGGTCAGAGATCAGCCGGTCACACTCAATGGCGACCGCCATGAGGCGGGCATTAGCACTAGAGCAGAATACAGAAACCCGCCACCAACAAACATCAGCCCGCAGGTTGATACGACACAACCGGTTGGACAGACGGTTCAGCTGCGAGTGGCTAAGAAAGCCAGACAACGATTCGTCTCACGCGTGACCAGGCTTTACGAGCAAGGTTCGATCCATCATGCAAGTGATCGAGGGTTACGCGAGACGATGGAATCAGTGTGCTACCGGTGGCCTGGGTGAGTTCGGTAAGCAAATGATTCTTGACGACGACGTGGTGCGGGCCTCAAGGGCGTGGGCTCTCTGGTCTCACTTTAAACAGGACTGAAAAATATTGGAATATCGTTCGGATTGTTTGTCCCCAAATGCATCATTTGCGACATTAAGGGTATACGACAACTGAAAACCTCTTTCTTGGTCGCGCTATTGTGAATCAAAAGGACCGTAGAGCATTCGAGATTTTGGCACATGAAAACTCACGGATGCTGATGGTTTATTTGCGTACTCTGGTTCGTGATGAGGCCGCAATTGATGACTTGTTTCAGGAATCCATGATTGTTGCTTGGCATCGGCTCGATGATTGTGATCCGGATCGCCCGTTTGGGCCGTGGCTTCGTGGGATCGCCTCAAGGTTGGTGATGGCGCACTACCGCAAGCAGAAACGCGTTCCGGCGACGCTGCACGAATCCGTTCTTTCCGTTGTCGATCGTCATTTTGAAACTATCGGTTTGCTGGCTGGCGATACGTGGGATGAGAAAGTGCGGGCTTTACGGGAGTGTGTTGATGCACTGCCGCATCATCATAGGAGCGTCATCAGCGGACGATATTTTGAGGGCCTGCAAACACAGGTCCTCGCTGAGCAACTCGAGTTAACTCTGGAAGCGTGCAAGAAACGCCTGCAGCGTGGTCGCGCGTTGCTCGCGGAATGTCTCAAGAAGAAGGGTGTACTGAGCACGCCGGAGGTAACAGCATGAGTGAGAGCGTCAGCGATCTGCTTTCGGACTGGCTGGACGATCAAGAGCCAAAATCGACAAGCACAGAAGATGAGGTTATCGCGGGATCAAACGAGGCAGCTGCTGACTGCTTGCTGGTTCATGGTTTGCTGGCTGATCAAGGTCGACGCGATGATGAACAGGAGATTCAGCGTCTTCGCAGCGTGATGGAGCGAATCGATGCAGAGGACGATGCTGAAACGGTGATCTTTGCGAAAGTGCGCCGAACGAGCGGCCGCCGTCGGTTCGCCATTCTGACTTCAGCTCTCGTGATTGCTGCTGCCGTACTCGTGATGTTTGTTGTGCTGGATCCACAGCAAAAGGCTTCTGCAGCGATGGCGTCCCTTGAGAAAGTGATTGCAGCAGCGGCAAAGCCAGTTGATCGAACTTACCGCGTGAGTGTAATTGAAGAATATCCGCCTGGAAAAAAGCCGCGAAATTTATCGCAGCAAGCGTGGGAGCGAGAGGCGGAAGAACAAATCGATGGTGCAACGCTCTTTGTGCGAGGAGCGAATCAATTTGTACTCAAGTTGATGCTTCGGTCTGGAATAATGAGAGCTTCGGGTTGCGATGGCGAAGTGAGCTGGGCTTTTCGCGAGAACGGACCGGTCCATATGAGTGCGGATCTAGGCCGCTTTCGTGGTGGAGTGCCAGGCTGGCAGCAAGATCTGCCATTCATGAACATGCACGCGCAGTTGTCTCAGTTGCTCAGCGGTTACGAAGTGGAACTGACCGACGAGGTGGACGTTGCAACCGATGGCACGGTCCTTTCGCAGCTTGTTGGTATGCGGCAATCTCGTGATGTACGTGGTCCAAAGCAGATTGAGATTTGGTTCGACGCCGACAGTGGGACCGTCAACACGATGGTGTTGGATGGACTTCCCCGCGGGCGAGGCGGACCGAAGAGCGTGTTGCTTGAATTGGAAGACCAATCCGATTTAGCTGCCGACTTTTTCTCCCACGAGGCACATCACGACCCCGGAAAACGGATTCGATATGAGGGTGGACAGAGATGAGACATCATTGGATGAAAGTTGCTCTGGCGTTGGTCCCATGTTGGAGCTTGCCAACGGGTTATGCTCAGCCGTGCCGTGACGAATGGGTAACCCGGGTGATCGATACCAATGGCGACGACTCACTCGATTCAGCGGAATTGAAAGCTGCTACGACGTCGATTCGCAGTCTCGATACGACGGGTGATGGGATAGTTTCACTCAATGAAGTCTCCGACAGAAACCGTTCGAGCCAGGGAAGTGGCGGCGGCAGTAGATCCAGTGGAAGCAGATTGGGTGGATACACGACTCCACCACCTGCGAACGATGTACCGGATCATCCCTTTAACATCATCGTGGGTCGGCTAACCGACGACAGTGGGACGATTCGCGTTCTGTTTCACAGTGACGTCAAAGCCTATGTGAGTTATGGCGACCGCCCCGGAAGGTTGCCGAGCAAAACGAACGTTCAAGCTCTACGTGCTGGTGCGCCGTTTGATTTTATCATTGATTCGCTTGCGAAGAACACTAGGTACTTTTATCGGGTTATCTATCAATCAGATGGACGCACGCAACAGAGCGATGAGTTCACGTTTCATACCCAGCGTGACAAAGGCAGTTCATTCGTCTTCACCGTTCAGGCGGATTCGCATTTGGACGAAAACACAAGCGGTGAAGTCTATTTACGAACGCTCGACAACGCGTTGGCTGATCAACCTGACTTCCACTTCGCTCTCGGCGACACTTTCATGACGGGCAAGTATGTCAAGCCGGAACTGTCGCAGCCTCAGTATCTTGCTCAGCGGTATTATCTTGGCAGGCTCTGTCATTCTGCCGCCTTGTATTTCGCGTTAGGGAACCATGACGGCGAATCGGGGAATCGAGGATCCAACCTCTGGGCGACCACAACTCGCAAGCGTTACCTCCCAAATCCTTTTCCGAACGGCTTCTATACCGGCAACGACGTACGCGAACTAGACGTCGGGCTGCCGGAGAACTATTACCAGTTCGAGTGGGGCAACGCACAGTTCATTGTGCTGGATCCATTTCGGCATACGACCACACGGTCTCGTGGGGGGAACAACGATAACTGGTACTGGACGCTGGGCGAGAATCAATACGAATGGCTAAAGAAATCATTGCGAGAAAGTGATGCACCGTTGCGGTTTGTCTTTCTACATCACCTCATCGGTGGCAGCGACCGCAATCAGCGTGGCGGCACGGAAGCGGCTCCGTTCTGGGAATGGGGTGGCAAAGGTGCGTCGGGCAAAGATGAATTTTCCCAACATCGGCCAGGTTGGGGCAAGCCCATTCATCAGATCTTGGTTGATCATGGTGTCGACGTTGTCTTCCACGGTCACGATCACATGTTCATCAAACAGGACCTCGATGGCATCGTCTATCAGCTTGTGCCGCAACCGGGTCATCCGCGCAGTGGGACAAAGAGCGCAAAGGAATACGGTTATCTCAGCGGTGAAGTCCTTGGCAGTAGCGGACATGTGCGCGTTCGCGTTAGCGGCGATTCGGCTCGCGTGGACTATGTCCGAGCCTACTTGCCAGCAGCCGAGGGTGGAGAACGGGTGAATGGCGATGTCAGCTACTCGTACATGTTATCGAGCGATCGATGAGAATCGGATTCAAATTTTTACCAATGATCGTGGTGGCGGGCAAAGCAACGGTGGCAAAGGCCAAACAGAAATCTGAGAACTATTCGAAATTGACGATGAAATCTTATCTTTACATTGCATTTGCGTTCTGTCTGACATCCGCTTCGGCAAAGGCGGCAGATCGCCCCAATATTGTGTTCATGATGTCCGACGACCAGGCGTGGAACGGACTCTCGGTACCGATGCACCCCCATCTTCATTGGTCGAAGAGTTCGATTGTCGAAACCCCGAATCTCGAAAAACTCGCTGCGCAAGGGATGCGGTTTTCGGCGGCCTACGCGCCGGCTTCGGTTTGCGCACCCACACGGATCAGTTTGCAGACCGGGAAGAGCCCCGCAGCGCTTCACTGGACCAAAGCCTCGGGTAGTGTGACCGCGGAAGACGGCTACAAGATGATCGGTCCCCGCAACGTCCGCCAAATTGACCAAAATGAAACCACGATTGCAGAACTACTTCGTGACGCAGGTTACGCCACGGCTCACTACGGCAAATGGCACATCAGTGGCGGCGGCCCGTCGGCGAACGGCTATGACGAGGGCGATGGCGACATTGGCAACGAGTACGCTCACCAGTACGACGATCCAAACCCGGCCGACATCTTCGGAATGGTGGAACGCTCGATCGCATTCATGGAAAAGAACAAGAAAGCTGACAAGCCGTTCTTCATTCAAATGTCATGGCATGCGCTGCACGCTCCCCAGAATGCGATTGGTGCGACGCTTGCCAAGTATGCTCAGAAGATGGGCAGCCGTGTCGATGAAAAACGCGTTGGCAGTGCGGCGATCGCAGAGAATCTGGATACCGGAGTTGGAATGGTGGTCGACGCCGTCGACCGCCTCGGACTGACGGATAACACGTTTGTGATCTACATGTCCGATAACGGTAGTGGTGGAGGTGGCGGCCCCAAAACAGGTAAACAGCGTGGGGGTCGTCAAAGTGGTCTCGCCGGTGGAAAAGGTGGCGTGTGGGAAGGTGGGATTCGTAGTCCTATGATCATTCGCGGTCCCGGCATCCCCGCGAATTCATGGTGCCACGAGCGAGTCGTCGGCTATGACTTCTATCCTACGTATTGCGAGTGGGCGGGCATTCCTGACTCAAAAATCCCAGAAAATATCGAGGGCGGCAGCATTGTGGGCCTGCTCGATGATGGGTACGGAACGGTGAAACGCCCACGCGAAGAACTCGTCTTTCACTTTCCGCACTATCAAGGCGGTGACGGGCCACATTCTGCCTTGTTCCTCGGCAATCACAAGCTGATGAAGTTCTATGAAGACAATCGCCTGGCCCTGTTCGACATTGCCGCAGACATTTCAGAACAAAACGATCTGTCGCAGCAGATGCCTCAGAAAGTCAAAGAACTTGACCACTTGCTTGTGACCTACCTCAACGAAGTTGACGCTCAGATGGCCGTGCCTAATCTGGAATACGATCCCGCAAGTCCGTCAACCGCGCAAAAGGGCGGTGGTGGCGGAAATAAAACAAACAAGACAAAGAACCAGAATCCAAACAAGAGGCAGAGGTAATGACTTCACTTGGGCAAACGACCACGTTGGTTCTACTGATGTTTTTTACCATTGCATCGGCGAATGCTCAACAAAAATCGATGCGTAAGCCGCACATCGACGACACCATCAAAGCGAACATTTACGCGGACAATTCGTTCAAGCTTTACATCAATGGTGAGTTGGTGGCTGTTGATTCAATTGCTTTCGTGCCACACAACGTAGTCTCCGTCGATATCTTGCCTGCTTATCCGATGACGATCGCGGTCATGGGAATCGACAACGCAGACCCGAAGACGGGCATGGAATACGCCAACACAAATATTGGCGATGGCGGTTTTATTCTCAGACTGAGTGATGGCACAGTCACCAATGCGACATGGAAAGCGAAGAAGTTTTCATGGGGACCGATCGACGGTGACGTCAAGAATCCTCGCGTTGAAAACATTCCGCTGCCGAAGAATTGGTACGAGATCGACTACGACGACAGCGGGTGGCCGAACGCAAAAGAGTTCACTGAGGAAGAAGTCGGACCGAAGGAACCGTTCTTTGACCACGACTTTGAGGACGCCAGGTTCATTTGGTCCGACGATGTCAAACTCGACAACCTCGTTCTGTTTCGCACCGTTGTAAAGTCGCCGCCAGACGGAATCGAGCGTCCCGACTTCCGTGGATTGACTGACGTTGTTCCCGAACGCAGCAGGGGAGGCGGTGGTCGCTACGGCGTAGGCGGAAACCGAGGACAACGCGAATTGAACAAGTCGAATTAAAAACCGACCTTAAAACATGAAACAAATCGCACCGCGAAAGACGACCATGAACAGTTCACACCGAACTTTAAGATTTGTACTGCTGGCCGCAATCTTATCTCCAGCAATGCTGCTCGCTCACGATGGACACTCGCAATGTCCGTCGTCCCAGACCCAGCAAAGGATCATACGGCTTAATACCGAGGCTCCGAATCTTCACTTGGTGGTTCAGCGTCGAACTGCGGAGACAGTTCGTCCTAATCTCGCAAAGCTGTTCGATCCGTTCAAAGATAAAGTCAGCGTACGATTTGATCGCGATTTCCTGTTCGTTGAGTCTAACGGAATGCCCAATCATTCGATGATGACTGGCATTACAGCTTGGCAGCAACAGGTCCCACTGCCTCAGTCTTACACTGGTAACAATGCATGGAGAATTCCGCTGCATCCGGTTCCTGCAAAGAATCCGATGTTGACGAAGGAACATTTCTTTCGCGGGGCGATCGCCTTGGCGGTCAATGGTGTGCCGATCTTCAACCCGATCAAAAACGATGGCAAAACCGATACGTTGCTCGCCGGTGAGCTTGACCAGTGGGGCGGACATTGTGGTCGAGCTGACGATTACCACTACCATATTGCGCCAGTGCATTTGGAAAAAATCGTTGGTGTCGGAAACCCGGTCGCCGTTGCTCTCGATGGGTATCCAATCTACGGCTACAACGACCCGAATGGCAAACCGCCAACGAATCTCGATTCGTTGAACGGACATCAAGGTCCAGACGGACAGTACCACTATCACGCAACAAACACCTTTCCTTATCTGAACGGCGGTTTCTATGGCGAAGTGGTCGAACGCAACGGACAAGTCGATCCGCAGCCTCGCGCACAGGGTTATCGTCCATCGCTTCCCGGTCTGAAAGGTGCGAAGATCGTGGGCTTTGAGACACCAAAGCCAGGCAGCTTCATCGTGCATTATGAAGTTTTCGGTGACCCACGATCCGTCGAATACACCGTTTCAGAAAACGGATCGGCGACGTTTAATTTTGTTTCGGCGCAAGGGACGAAGACCGAAAACTACACACCACGTCAAGGAGCAGGTGGCAATGGTCGACGAAATGCAGCGCGTCCAATGAGCAATGAACCGCAACGCAATCGAGATCCCAGCGAAGGTGGAAGACGACCTGATGTTACAAGAGCTGGTGATGGGCCTCGGCAACCCTGGATCCTGGTTCATGCCGACGAGATAGATCTGGATAAGAACAAGATCATCAGCCGCGACGAAATTGTTGGCGAAGCGACGAAGGCTTTCGCAGGCTTTGATACCAATAGCGACGGTAAACTCAGCCAAAATGAACTGAGCGGACGTGGCGTATCACGCAGTGCAATGGGCGGCTTTTTAAAAGGCCATTCAAAGGAGATTGATCTCGATAGGGATGGTATCCTGACACTAACCGAAGCTGTCGGTAACGCAGAGCGAATGTTCGCCAAGATGGATCGCAACGAAGACGGCAAGATCACGGCGGAAGAAATCGAGGATTCCCGGCGAAATTGAGTGGGTCTCTCGACTTGTTGTCTCGTTTAGTGTGAGTCAGCTATCAAGCAACGTGCGGAAGATTGTCTGGCAGTAAAGTCTGTGTACCTAAGACACACCAGCACAAACTCGCTGGGGGTGGCCTGAAGCGAGTGCCGTCGCGAGAATTCGCTTCCACGAATCCTCGTAGTTCATCAGTGAGGGAAAGATTGATTGATTTGGGCATGCGGTTTTTCCTGCTTGTTGGTCACTCACTCGCATTACTCAATATGGTGAATAATGGCGATAAACAACAAGCCGTTTCGACCGCGTACCTACTTTTGAATCCCATTCGTTCGCGAAGAGACCCAAAGCAATACTCTCGCCATCACTCTCAGTCAATCAAGAGCTTGTGGAAGACATCAATGCCTTCGATTTATTGCGCGGCCACTGCCCAAATAAGTCTTGAATTCTTAGGCGGGAGGCCGGGCAGGTCGGGTCGTCACGCCTAAAAGTAGTTTGCGACGAGAGAGGTCAGTCCGTGCAGATGAATTGAATCGGGAGAATTATCTACCCAGCAAAACGCAAATAAATGCATCTCATTTCTTCGACGATTTGATGACGGATCCGGATCGTTATAGAATGTCCCCTATAACTCCCACTTAGTGATCGATTGTTTATGGTAGAGCAATTCCTTTTTTTGGTTTTACAAAGCCACATCCTAGCTGGGATCGTCACAGCATTTATCATCTTTCCTGCGGCCATCTTTGCAAAGAAGGGCTCAAAGTTACATCGCTGGGCGGGACAGTCTTTTGTGCTAGGCTTCATTGTCATTTGTGCCGGTGGTTTTCTGCTGGAATTTGAAAACCTGAAAGGCTCAGTGGTTCATATCTATGGCATCGACTGGATCGTCTCGCCATTTGCAAAGGGAACGAATATTGATTACTTAGCAGTGCTTAATACAAGCATGGTGAACATTATGGCCTTGTTTCTCGCGGTATCGGGATGGCGGGTCTGGAAGCGCGCTGCCGCCGCTCGATTGAATCAGTTCCCGCGGATTGACGCACTGTTCGCGTTACTTTATTTGGTCGCAGGTATCGTTTTTGTAATCACCATTTGGGTTGCGTTGGAACAAAAAAACAGAGTGGAACATTTTTCTCATCTCAAGCTAGAGTTCATCCACTTTGTGATTCTTGCCGCGGTAGCATTCGTTTCCTTCGATGCCGGACAAGACATAAAGATTTACCTGCTTCGAAACGCTCCCAAGCAATGGTGGACCATTCATGCACGAAAAATGATAAGTGCACAAATGGGTCTCGCGGCTGCCTTTCCCTATCGCTGTGGTGATATGACAGGTATCGGCGGCATTCTAATGGTCGTGTCCATGTCGTTGGTTCTTTTAATTGGAATCCTCGTGGCGATGCGATTTAAAAAGCAGCGTGACTTGGTGATTTCATAATAGAGATAGCTGAAAAACTTGTCGTGCTCTGCAACACCGACGTTCCTGCCTGCCTTGCCATCTTATTCGCCTCGACCCCTAGAGTTAGTTTCTGACGCGTTGAACGGTGTGCCTCTACAATGACGAATGCAACAGTAGATGCAGCCGTTGCAATTCGTCATCTATTTCAAGCAGGTAACTTTGCTGTGCAGTGTAGGCTGCGGCACGTTCCTTAGTCAGACGCTGAAACTCTGGGTCGGATCGGAGGGCATCGTGTGCTTGTTTCTTTTTCGCGGTGATTTCTTGATCGGTAATAAAAAGATGCGGAAAGGCTGACTCCAATTTGGCTTGGGCCTGACTCGCCTGTTTCTCCAGCACCAGCATTTCGGGCGCATCGATGAATTTGGCGCGAAGTCGGTCAATCGCTGCTTTCTTGCGGCTAAACGGCAGCGATTTTAGGTCTGGCTGCTGGGAGACAAGCCAGTCGTCGATCGCCTGATTGGCCCGATGTGTTGCGAACAGCGTTTCCTTATAGATTGTATTTTCTTCCAGCAGTCTTTTGCGTTCTTTCTGAATTACTTTGCGATGTTCCTTGTGTGATTGGAATGCTGCGGGGAATCGCTCTTTAAGCAATTCATCAAGTTGGTCAACTCTCTTGATCAGAGCCCGGTACGTTTCATCGCGCTGATAGTACCATTCATGAGCATTCGACTTGCGAATATTGAATTCCTCATCACTCGAGCGTTTGAGTGAGAATTTGCCGATACTAGACTTGATGATGGCACGATTGTTGTCGCTATTTTTTTTCGCGACCGCTGTCAAAATTTTAATATTGTCAAAGTCGGCGGCGTGCTCGTCGACTTGAATCGCGAAGTAATCTCGCTTGCGATCAATGATTGGATGCTGGGCATGAACGATGTGATCGTGATCGAGATGCGCGATGGCTTCATCACCCAGAAACTCCACGGTTATCGTGTACCAGCGGTGCGGATCAAAGCTATAAGCACATTCTTCGTACTGAAAAGAGAAGTATGGGATCGATTGATCTTGCGCTGTCTGAAGGAAAAAGTGATCTGGCCGCACGTGCAGCACTGTGTTGTAGTGCCCGCCGCTGCCGGTCATCAGACGAACATCCTTGGCATCACCTAACCGAAAATCAAAACGGATCACGCAATCATGGTACTCAGCGTCGCGCAGAAAGATACGAGTATTACCTTTCCCATGCGGGAGACGTTTGAGGATGTTTTGTTCGGCTCTCCAATCTGCATTGTACCAAAGTCGTTCGCTCAGGTGATTGGGATTAAAGTGTTCCGCGAAGTAGAGTTCTCGTGCTTTGGTTAGTAGTGGCGGCGATGGATTTCTTGCTCCAATGGATTCACTCCAGTCAAACAGTTGCTGACTCATTTCGTGGACTTTTTCGGGCTGCTGCTCGGCGAGGTTGGTCGTCTCGCTTGGATCGTTTATCAGTGAGTAGAGTTCGACTTCATCCGTATCCAATCGCTCAATGAGCTTCCAGTCACCGGCGCGAATTGCAGCTGCGGAGATACCACCGAGGAAGTGTGGTTCGTCGAGGGCGTAATGCCATGCGAGGAAGTCTCGCACAATAGGCGTTGATGGATCCTTCCAGGAGGCGAGCGTTGAAATACCATCCAGGGTCTGTGCTGATTCAGGTTCGATCCCAGCTGCCTCGAGAAGTGTCGGATAGAAGTCGATATTCTGTGTTGGTTGTTCACGCACTGTTCCGCCTCGAATGGTTTGCGGCCAGCGGACGATCAATGGAACGCGAATTCCTCCTTCATACAATTCGCTCTTTCCACCACGTAGTGGGTCGTTAGAGGTAGTGTTCAGCTCGCCACCGTTGTCGCTGGTGAAGATGAAGATCGTATTCTCCGCCAGCCCCAGCTCATCCAGCTTGGTCGTGATGAGCCCGATACCGTGATCGATCGATTCCAACATCGCTGCCAGATGAGGATTGTGATCGGCGGCCCAGTGATGACCGGGGTCACCATGGCCCAGTCCGGCGTCTTCACACAGATAGCATCGATCGCGGGTTGACTTCCCAGGTGGATGCTTACGGATGTATTTCTCCACGAGATCTGGGCGACCATTGAGTACGGTGTGCGGAGCGTAGTGACTAAGGTACAAAAAGAATGGCTTTCCCTGCCGCGCACTTTGTTCAATGAAGTCGACGGCTTCGATATTCAGCCGGTCGGTGAGGTATTCGTTTTCGCCAAGCCGTTTATCTGCAAAATCGATCCAGGAAATCGGCTGATCGCGAAAGATATACGGCCAGAAATTCGCACCGTTGCCGACGCCTTTTACTTCACTGCCGATGTTCCAGTCGAATCCGTGATCCCGAGGCTTCACTTCGTGCTCCGCCCCGTCATGGGTATATCCGGTGAGGTGCCACTTGCCGATTATTCCAGTGATGTAACCGTGACTTTTGAGAATCTTTGGTAAGGTGACGTGTACCGTTGATAATGCGTTTGCCGAGTTTGGTCGCAGGTAGTCGACGATGCCGATCCGAGCCGGATGCTGTCCGGTCAAAAACGACGCGCGATACGGTGAACAAACCGGCGCAGCAGCATACGCCTGGGTGAATCGGATCCCCATTTCTGCGAGGTGATCGAGATGTGGTGTCTCGTTGAAATCGTTCCCGTAACAGCCCAACTCACGCCACCCAAGATCGTCCGCAAGCACGAATACGATGTTCGGCGCTCGATCAGCAACCGCATCCGCTGAACTACATTCTAGAACCATAACGCTGAGACAAAGACGCAGAGTTAGCGAGATAAATCGATGGTTGTTCAACATTGATTTGGATGACTCTCTTGGAATGAAAAGATTGGATTCTAGCGAAGACTTATATACGCTGGGCTTTGTGCTGATGGTTGTCCAAGAAGACATGATAGCTTCAGATAGTTGCGATAGATGGTGACCTGCGCGTTGCTCGCTTGCTCTCGCTAATTCTTGATGACGCTTTTGCGGATGAGTTGGGAAGACAGATACCATGAATCGGAATAGATAACTGGTCCACAAATCATGGGAAATGAATATCCAAAATTTCATGAGGAACGTTGGAATACCGTAATGCACGGAGAAAAAGAGTTCTTCAATCAATCATTCCGTGAACGTTGAGAAAATACACGGTAGAAGAGAACAATGTTTGCAATGCAGTGCGAAGGCAGTGCATGAACCTCCACATAGAGTTGAGGTCGGAGATATTACCTCAGCGGAGAGTTCGCAACGTTTGTGTTTGTTTGCTGCCATCTGCGATTCATGCGGCTGCACGTTTAAAAGTGTTGAAATTTGCAAGGTGTTTCGAACTGCAAATGCCGTAAGAAGCGTAGAAGCTAGAAACCGTTTGGGCTTTCAATCTTGAAATCAAACCCGATTAGCTTTCTGATGCTTGTTCGCGGATGGACATCGAATCGAATCAAGGTAAGAATTTCGCACATGGCTAGAAGAAAACCTGAAATTCGAATGCGGACCTACGGCATTTATACCAAGTGGGAATCAGAGTCGAAGGACTTACCTAAAATTCGTGATGTAACTACCCGCGTTCCTGCTGAAATTGATATCGAATTCGGTTTTATTGTTCATGTGAAAGGTGCAAAGAACCAAGAACTCTTTTATTGCATCGATCACCCTGGCATTCTTGATTCAAACGGATGTAGACGCGATCCATTTGAAGGTAGTGTGTACGTGAAAACGAATGATTGGGATTTTTATCTGGGTGATACGATTTGGGAACCACTCGGCGATAAGCTTGGGCGATGGCATATGTGGATTGAGCTAGAAGGTGCTGTCATTGCAGAAAAAACCTTCGAGGTATTTTTACCAAACAAAGAAAAAACAATTTGATGGATCAATCCAATTGAAACACTTGCTCGATTCATTCCATTTCGATCATTCGTAATCGATAAGCCATTCGCAAGTTACCAAAACAATCTTTTTAGCGTTCGAAGAATGTTATCAATCTCTGCATTTGAAAATAGGCTAAGAATCCCATTTTGAATCGGAAATTGAGTGCCTAGAGGCATCGATCTTATATTGATCAAGAATCGATGCGATCAGCGCAAATCGCTTATGTGATGAATCATTTAAACGGGTCAGCCGGCAAAGGTACTGATGCTCTCTGATTAACTGGTCTACAAAGGCCGGTTCGCGTCGTCGAATATTCATGGGCCCAAACATGAAAGCGGCTTCATCATCCATCTCATCGTACGCGGGATCTGTCCCTGAGGCGGAGCGGTAAGTCAGTACGGTATAAGGCCTTCGATTCCAAGCAAGATGTTCTTCGACCAAATGAAAGCCATTTTGCATTGCCCAGCGGCGCACTCGGTCTTCGTCTCGATTCGGCTGCAAAACGAATCGAGAGGGAATTCGATCAGGATGTGATTCCATGATGGTCACCATGGATCTGCCACCCATACCACAGATGCTCAAGCTATCGACTTCGCCTGCGGCGATGCCATTCAAACCATCAGCCAACCTTGCTTCGCCACGAAGTCCTTTCAATGCTTTCTGTGAGTTTTCGAAAGGTAGGCGTTTATTTTCAACGGCAATCGCTGACTTGATTCGTCCCGTCTTCAGTAATGCGACAAGAAGATTGCCGTGATCTGAACCGATATCGGCGTGACAATCCGCTTGGATCTGCTTCGCCACAGTTTTTAAACGGATATCCAGGTGTGGCAACGTGTCGATCTCGAAAGAATGAGTAGATAGTTCGTCAACCAGTGGATTGATTGAATTGCCCGCGAGTCAATTCGTCATCATCAGTAATCGCGGACCGCTCGCGTCTGTGCTCTTGCACCAGATGACCGGGCTCTTGCACCAGATGACCGGTTTCAACTTACCTTGCTTGGTCGAGACATGACCAGAGGGCTGTCGACGAAAGGTATTTTTTTAAGAGCTCATCGGTTCCGAAAGCAGATTATAAAGTTCTAGTTGATTGTCGAGAACAATGAGAAACAGAGGTGTAGCCCTCGGCATTTTAAAAGCGATGCCGAAGCTAACGGCAACCACGGGATAGCTATTCTTGTATCACTCAAGTTTTGATAGACGTTTGTCTAGAGATTTTGAGACGTCCAGCGATACGATTTGGTCTCAATCTCTTGCTTTTATTTCCCGCTAACCCAGCCGGTATTGGTGCATCGATTTTGCGCGATATTAGGTCTGAGCGATATTACGTGCACGACACGTTAACCCTCAATAATTGGGATGTGACCAAACGAACCGAGGAAGAGCTGGGTGAAATGTTTGATCTTAATAAAGAGTCATTTTATGTTGGAAATACGATAGACGGAGTGTCGTATGCACGAAAGTTTTTCGGCGTAGAGTTTTCAACGGAAACGGCACGAAAGAATCATGGTGTGGTTGTGAGAAAAGTAGATAGGATGATCCGAGATTTTCTACAACTACACGATCTTGTTGCTGATTCGGCTGAAATCTAGGTTTACGCATTAGATTCAATCACACCGCCACATACAAAGAATCGCGAGATTATTCGTACCCAGTTCAAGCCTTATCCGCCAAAGAGTGATTAATCGGGCATCGAAAGTCTCCTTGGGTCATTTTGACCGGAAAACTTTCATAACTCATGGATCAGTTTTTGGGGAGCACGCCAAGACCTATCACGGATCAAAATGGGCTCCGTCCCTAACCCAAGCCTTGATGAGATCAACCTCAATTGCGTTGAGCGGCGGGTTTTTTGAATTGATCGGCGGCATCCGCTTTGACTGATCCTCAGTGGTAATTCGTTGAATCAAAGGGCTTTTACTTGGATTACCGGGTACGATTTTCCCTTGAGTCACTGCCTGATCCCATTGATCTACTCGGAAACCCGCCATGCTTACAGGACTCATCTCCGGTCCATGGCAAGGAAAGCAGCTGCGTTTCAAAATAGGCAAGACCTCTGAGGGAAAGTCCACGCGATTAGCGCCGTTGGTTTCGATCTTACTCACGGACATTCTGGTTGAAGGTTCTGTTTTTTTCGTTGCTTTGACGTCGCAACCAATACAACAGGTAAGCATTACACACGGCATCAAAACAACGCAGTATGCTATTTTTCGTGAACGATTTAGTTTCTTAGCTGAGCCGACGATAACAGACACTAGACATCATCAAATGGTAGACAGGGTGAAAACTTTTATCGTGAAAGTCTAATAAAGTCCGACTCGGTAAGCCGCGGTCTTTTTCGTCTTAAGGGCGATGTCAGGCTTTTCTTACAGGCTTTGATCAGGCAAATTCGCCATGATTATTTGCGATAGTCACTCAGTTAAACTAGTCGATCAATCCCTTGGTAATGATCTACGATCATTGAGGCTAGTTATTGCAGGTTTTATTAGTGGTTCGTATTTGCGACTTTTGAGCGTAATAGGACAATCGGCATCTTGATGCATCAACGGTGAGCGGGCAGTTTGGAAAATATAAGCGATACCATTTGTAGAATCACTGGAGCAGACTCGCTCGTGCTCGGTGAAAAAATCCAGAGTTTGTGGAGCGGATATGGTGTTATTCGTCGCGCACAATTGCACTTCAATGGCGCGGGGAAGGGTAGAGCTCGATCAAAGGTAGTTGTTAAACACATCGATATCTCTTCTGCACGTACAAACCCTCGTGGTTGGCTAAGTGAGACATCACACCAGCGCAAAGTACGCTCCTACCAAGTGGAAAAAAAGTTCTACGAATGTTTTTCACAAGATTGCGACGAAAAGTGTCAGGTGCCGGAGCTAGTAGCTGCTCATCAACTCGAAAACGCTTCGGGTTGGCTAATCATTTTGCAGGATCTTGATTCGTTGGGATTCGGAATTCGAAAAAGCAACGTCAATCAGTGGGATATTTTCACTTGCCTTAAGTGGCTTGCCAATTTTCACGCCACGTTTTTGGGTCGTTCGGCTCATGGCCTGTGGCCCGTGGGTACCTACTGGCATCTGGGCACTCGTCCTGACGAATTTTCGGCGATGCCTTCGGGAACCTTGAAGCAGTATGCAAAGGCAATCGATCAGCGCTTGAATTCTGCGACTTTTCAGACACTGATTCATGGCGATGCAAAAATTGCCAATTTTTGTTTCTCAGAAAAAATACCCGACCAAGTCGCTGCTGTTGATTTTCAGTACGTTGGCCGCGGATGTGGGATGAAGGATGTGGCTTACTTGATTAGCAGTTGTCTCAGCGATCGCGAAGCAAGTGAACGTCAAGATGAGTTGCTAGATTTTTACTTTCAACAACTTGACTTTGCGCTGGTAACGCGCGCTGTGAAATTGGATTTCTCAAAAATTGAGCGTGAGTGGCGAGGACTTTATCCCTTCGCGTGGGCTGACTTTTGCCGATTCTTATCCGGATGGTCTCCTGGACACTGGAAGCTGAACCAATATAGCGATCAAATTACGGCCGCAGCACTTAACCAGATAAAGTAAGCGTGAGGGAAGCATCCGAGTATTACGTTGTTTCGGATTGCGAATCGATGACGAAACCTCTTCCATCGATCAATGGCAGTGACGCGATGCACGTAATAACTGGTTCACCGCAGATAGAAGTAAGCGTGCTGCTTTGATTGAGGATCGTTCATTTTCCCTTCATTGAATGATTCAAATTTTAGTTTCATTAGACCTTCATTAATGAAAGCCATTCGCGATGGACGTCTCTTTGAATTTCAAACATAGTTACGCAGAACTGTCGCCCGAGTTCTATGCGTCTGTCGAACCCGCTCGTGCTCCGAGTCCGAAGCTTTTGCAATTCAATACTTCACTTGCCGAAGAGCTCGGTTTTGACTGTGATTTGCTAAGTCCAGCAGTTTCACAGCAGGTATTTTCAGGCGCTGTTTTGCCACGCGATGCGAGACCCATTGCGCAAGCTTATGCAGGACATCAGTTTGGTCACTTTGTGCCCCAATTAGGCGATGGTCGCGCGTTGCTACTTGGTGAGATCGTTGATCGGTATGGAAAACGGCGAGATATTGCTCTGAAAGGTTCCGGAGTAACCCCGTTTTCGCGCGGCGGCGATGGTAAAGCTGCTGTTGGACCGGTACTGAGGGAGTACTTGCTCGGTGAAGCAATGCACGGATTAGGGATTCCCACCACTCGCGCTCTTGCGGCGGTAACTACGGGTGAGTTTGTGATGCGGGATAGGCATTTGCCAGGTGCAGTTTTGACTCGCGTTGCGTCCAGCCATATTCGCGTTGGCACGTTCCAGTATTTCGCTGCTCGCGGTGAAACAGAGTTAATTAAACAATTGGCTGATTATGTCATCCAAAGGCATTACTTCGAAATTACTGGTGACCCTCACCCCTATTTATCGCTGTTGAGGGCGGTTATTGAAAGGCAGGCGGATCTGGTTGCGCGATGGATGCTTGTTGGGTTTATCCACGGTGTCATGAATACCGATAACATGGCCGTTTCTGGAGAAACGATAGACTATGGACCGTGCGCTTTCATGGAGGGCTTTGATCCTGACACTGTCTTTAGTTCGATCGATCACGCTGGTCGCTATGCTTACGATAAGCAACCTGCGATCGCGTTGTGGAATCTAGCCCGTTTCGCAGAGACCTTATTGCCAATTCTCGGATATGAAAACATCAACGATGCGGTGGCCGAGGCAACTGCGATCCTTGATACATTCATGCCACATTTTCAGAAGTGTTGGTACAAGGGTGCCCAAGAAAAATTGGGCATTTCTGCCCGAGATAACGTCGATCACATCAGCGAGGCGGATCGCAAGTTAATCGATGATTGGTTTCAGCTTTTGACTAGCTCAAAGGCAGATTACACACTCGCATGGCGTTGTCTTGCGGATGTGGCAGATGGTGACGCGAGTAAATTACAGTCGTTGTTCGACACGACAGTTGGGTTGGATAGTTTTCTTGAACGTTGGCAAAGGATGCAGGATGACCTCTCAGACGTCCAGATAGCAGCAAACATCCGCGATGCTAACCCGATCTATATTCCCCGCAATCATTTGGTTGAGGAAGCACTCAGCGCCGCATCGGAGGATGGAAATATTAAGCCCTTCGAGGATCTTTTGGAGGCGGTAAGCAATCCGTTTGTTGAGGAAACCAAGTTTGCTCGCTTCGCATCGTCAGCGTCAGTCAATTTCACGGCAAACTATCGGACTTTCTGTGGCACATGAGCACCGATGAAGTACTTCGATAAAGGGTGCTTGTCGATTCTCGCTTTGCAGCAGTTAGGCCAAGAGTTCCTTGATAACGTTGCCATGGACGTTGGTTAGTCGTCGTTCGATTCCATTGTGATAAAAAGTCAATTTCTCGTGATCCATACCCAGTAAGTGAAGAACCGTTGCGTGAAAATCGTACCAATGCACTTGATCCTTCACAGATTTCCAACCTAGCTCATCGGTTTCGCCATAGTTTGTGCCAGATTTCAAACCTGCTCCTGCCATGAACAGTGAAAACCCGTACATATTGTGGTCGCGACCAGCCCCCAGTTCACCATCGCCTGCTTGGGTATAAGGGGTACGACCAAATTCCGTGGTGAACAGAATTAGAGTATCTTCAAGCATGCTTCGTTGTTTGAGATCTTTAATGAGTGCAGCGACGGGCTGATCGATTCGTTCGGCTTCCCGATTATGGTTTTGCACCATATCCTCGTGGCCGTCCCAGTTGATTCGCGGACTTCCGAAAGATCCTCCGGAGATGATTTGGACGAACCTGACTCCTTTCTCCAGAAGGCGCCGCGACAAAAGACAATTCTTTCCAAACTCAGCGGTAGGCTCTTTGTCGAGGCCATACATTCGTCTGGTTGCTTCCGTTTCATTTTCCAAGTTGGTGACTTCAGGAACGGTAAGTTGCATCTGCGCAGCGAGTTCATGGCTGCGAATTCTGGCCAACAAAGTATCTTCTGTTCCGTATCGCGCGAGATCATTTTGATTCATTTCGGCTAAAAGTTTCCGGCTTGATGCTTCGGTTTCGGCAGCTATCGCATCGGGCGGAAACAAATCTGGGATTGGAGTGCCTTGGCTATTGAACGCAACGCCTTGATGCACCGATGGCAAAAATCCATTCGACCAATTGATGGTTCCGCCGGCAGGATATCCCCGTGCATCGGGTAAAACGACATATGCCGGTAGATCTTCAGTCTCGGAACCCAAACCGTAGGAAATCCAGGATCCCATTACAGGGAAGCCATTGAGTTGAAAACCAGTGTTCTGCTGAAATGTCGCAGGTGTGTGATTCGCTGAGTCTGCAACCATGGAATTGATGACCGTCAGGTCGTCCGCTACGGTCGCTAAATTGGGAAATAGGTCAGATACCCACAAGCCACTTTCGCCATGTTGCTTGAAGCCCCAATCATTTTTTCGGATCAGACCGATTCGGTTAAAGAACGTCGCGGGTCGTTCTTCATATTGCAATTCCTTGCCGTGTAATTTTGCAAGTTCAGGCTTGTAATCGAAACTGTCGATGTGGCTCATTCCACCCATCAAACAAATATGAACAACTCGTTTTGCTTTGGGAACGAAGTGTGGAATGTTTCGATGACTCTTTTGTGAGGCCGAGACAAGGCTCGACAACGCAGCGCCAGTCAGTCCAAAGGTGCCGAAAGAAAGTAACTCACGTCGTGAGCAGCCAGCTAGATCATTCCTCGAAGCAGGCTGCGTTGACTTAATATTATCGAACATAGAGCAACTCATTACTGTTGAAGACAACGCGGCAGTAGGCCGATAGTCCATGTTTTTGGATGAAGGGTACCGCTCGTTCGATCTCCTGTTGCTCGGCTTCTCTGCTGTAGGCGCGTCGGATCAATTCTCGTACTTGATCTTTGGGCGAGGTCTGATGGGTTTCTAAGTCTTTCGCAGCGGCCTGTGCCATTTCCAGGACAAACTCGTTGTTCATCAGCGCAAGAGATTGTAGTGGCGTGGTGGTTTCAGCACGTTGCGGCGTGAGTGTCGAAGGATCGGGACAATCAAAGGTGTCAAGCATGGTGCGCTTAGCGCCCCGCGGGCTGAATCGATAGATCGTTCGGCGAAACTGTTCGGGTTGATTTTGAGGAATGGGGTCGTAGAAATGACTTCCCTTATATTTATATTCCTTCATGTCTCGATAGCCTTTACCACCAATCCTGGGATCTAGCTTACCTGCGATTGCTAATAATGAATCACGCAATGCTTCACCTTCTAAACGAGTCGGGGTCTTGCGCCACAGATAGCGGTTTTCTGAATCAATGGCGGCAGCCTTCGAGTTCATTTTTGATGCTTGTCGATAGGTCGCTGAAGTAACGATCAGTCGGTGCAAGTGTTTGAGACTCCATTGATTCTCTTGTAACTCGGATGCCAGCCAATCGAGCAGCAGGGGATGAGTAGGTTTGCCTCCATTGAAGCCGAAATCGTTCGGCGTGGACACCATTCCAATTCCAAAGTGATAGTGCCAGATACGGTTGACGATCACGCGGGAAAACAATGGATTGTTTGGATCGGTTATCCAGCGAGCGAGTTGCAGGCGTCTATCTCGATCGGCCGCATCAGGTTTTAGTCCAAAGTCTGACTCGATTATTTGAATCGCGGAGAGCCCGCGAGGAGAGACGACATCACCTTCTCGCAGGACATTGCCACGCACTAGAACATTCACTGTCGCGGCAGGAATCGATAGAGCAGTCCACACGCTATTATTCTCGATACCCTTAAGCATTTCGTGAGTTTGCTTGATCTGTTGAATTAGCTGAACACGCTTGTCTCGCTTGCGCGGAGTCAATTGAGCAACCAATTCTGCTTCGGTCACGACATGAATGCCATTTGATTGCGCAGAGGCAGCTACTTCCTCTGCGGATAGAACGCGATCGTACAGTCGAGCTTGCGCGATTGTCCCGCGGAACATCCGATTGCCTCCCGCTTCAACTCCGTGTCGAAGTCCCAGAACGACTTCTGAGCTTTCTGCAGCAAAGGTGACTAGATTCTTTGTGTAAGAGTTACCATAAGGGAATCCATTGCGATAGCCAGAGATCTTGCCGTCCGCCGCATAGGTGATCGCAATATGAATGAGGTTTTTTTGGTCGGTTTCGTTGCTTGCGGCAAAGGATTCATACCGGCTAAAGCCATTGCTCCCAGCCATCCAACGTTTGGGTTCTCTTTCGGCAAATACGATGGCATCAAACACGACACCATCAGAACTTTGCACCGAGATCACACCGCCGCCTTGCTGATTCAGATCTTCAACTCGAACCCACGCTTCCAACGTTTTTTCACTGAGTGGTTGTGTTAGACGCTCGGTTCGAGCAAAAGCGGTCATACCGTCAAGCACCAATCCTTGTGTATCGCGTTTCGCGGTTCCAAACAGCGTGACATCTAGTTCACCGATCTGATCCGACAAATCAGCTTGGAAATTCCAAGCTGCGATCGGTTGCGGTCCTGAGTTCGGGTTTGCCTCTTCGACTTGTTGCCTAACGACTGCATCACGAGCTTCCTGCTCCAGTGTATTCAAAGTGAGGGTTAGTTCGTTGATTTGAGCCTTTAGTTGTTTTGCTTTCTGAACGGTATTTGGATCCAGCGGGATATCTCGTTCACCAAACTCTACTCCAGCCAAGGCAGATACCATGCTGTAATAATCGCTGGATGAAATCGGATCAAACTTGTGATCGTGACAGCGAGCGCAATTGGTCGTCATCCCTAGAAAAGCTTGATTGACCATCCCGACCATATCTTCCATTTCATCCTGACGCATGGTTTTACGCATGGTGTCATTTGAAGGCTTGGTTGTATTGTGAGGACCCGTTACCAAGCATGCCACAGCAATCGTTCCACCCGAATCGGGTGCTAGAATATCACCAGCAATCTGCTGACGAACAAATTCGTCATAGGGCATGTCGTCATTCAATGAGTTGATCACCCAGTTGCGATATGGCCAAGCATTATTTCGCGGCTGATTGTATTCAAACCCATTACTTTCTCCGAAGTGAACGACGTCTAACCAATGCCTGCCCCAACGCTCCCCGTAATGTGGTGAATTCAGTAATCGATCCACAAGTTTTTCATACGCATTGTCCGAAGTGTCTTGCGTAAATATTTCGACCTCTCTTGGCGTTGGCGGTAAACCGATCAGGTCGTAAGTTAGCCGCCTAATCAAGGTGCGTCGGTCTGCTTCGGTCGACGGCTCTATCTGCTTAGCTAGAAGGTTTTGATAGATAAATTGATCAATTGAATTGCGAGTCCAGCCCGAATCAAACGAGGGAGGCTCCACTTTTTGCAACGGCTGTAACGACCACCAATCCCTGCCGGCTCTTTGGTCGGTGGTGATAGAGAAGAGATCGATTGGGTTGCCCTCCCATACCGCGCCTTCTTCAATCCACTGCTCAATTGCGGCTTTCTCGTGATTGGTGAGTGGGTTGTCTGGAGGCATTTCATCGGAACGAACACGCTCCCAGAGTAAACTTTTTGTTGCTGAGCCAGCAACAATTGCCGCACCGCTGTCTCCTCCCTGCATCAGCGAAGACAAATCGGTGAGATTTAATCCTCCTTGTAGGTCACTTCCTTGGTGGCATTGCAAACAGCGGGAAACCAAAATTGGAGCAATCTGTTCCTGAAACTTGATTGGTTCAGCATAGACTGGTGTTAATTGGCAGATAGCTAACAAAGCGACTAATTGATTCAATAACACTGAACGTGCGGTTGCTGGATTTCTTGGTGTCATCATGAAAAACCCTTGCGAATAGAATCAAAGTCTCAGAGGGTGAACGGTTTGAACAACAAAAATATGTTCTTGCGGCACCCGTTTAATCGGCGATAAAAATCCCGTAGCTTTCCGCATGTTGAGATCGAATGGTCTACTGTCGTGTTCCGCTATCGGTCTTGCGATGCCCTACAGCAGACACTGGATAAATCTTTGGGTACGAGCGTCAATTCTTTTTAACCCTTGTCGTTTGCAATCGATGTTTTGAAAAATATCATTTTGGAGTTCGGCCCAACATTGTACCATCACTCATTGAAGCAGGTTTCCGTGAGGGAAGAAACGCTGCAGATGGTAAAAATAGGCTTGGCGATTGAAGAACGGATAAGATGCAACCTCGTTTTCTATGCTTTGCTCATCCTTGCTTTGCTTTTCAAAAAATTTCGATACAAAGTCGCTCAAACCTTGAAAGTAAGTTTGTTATCCAAGGAATTTTAAGAAAGAAGTATTGTCGTGATTTTTCGTTGCTTTGAATTCTGAAAGAAATATTGTACTAACGCTTCGTTTCTGATTAATGCGTCCCACCGATTTCTCTGATGCTTGGATCCATCAATTGTTTGTGCAATTGATTTAGCCCTGCGCGGTGATGTTGCGGCATTGTTGGTTTTGTAAAAATTCATGATTCATCAAAATAAACCCACGAGAAATATAGCTCTGCTTTCATTCGTAATACGGTTGCAGTGGATACTACGAATACAAAGATTGGGTATGCACTTTACGTATCAAGACTGCTTAGGTCACTTCCAAGTCCAACAAGCCCGCAGAAAATGTTTAAATCACTTTCGATGTCAAACCCGTCTATAAGATTGAGCCTAATACTCTTTTTAGTCGGTTGCTCTAAGGGCTTGCTCGCTGCTGAATTTCTGGTCATTTCAGATATTCACTTTAACCCATTGGCTGGGCTCAACAAAAAGCAGTTTTTGGAGCTCAATCAACGGCCAATTGAAGAATGGCCAACGTTTTTTCAATCTCTTAATCAGCCTCTAAGTCAAGCTGGTAGTGACAGTAACTTCTCGCTAACGGTCGCAGCGCTCGATGCTGCCAAGCGGCATTCGCCTAAAGCCGCGTTCGTACTCTACCCGGGAGATTTGATGGCACACGATTGGCAAGCTACCTATGAACAGCTTGCCCCACAAACCATCGCGAATAACCCTACCGCCTTTCGCGAATTCACCAAGAAGGCTCTGTCGCTATTGAGGAATGAGTTCAAAAGGCGATTCCCGGAGATACCGGTGCATGTCACGCTTGGCAACGACGATTCCTTCTGCCAAGACTATTGGATTCAACCCGGCGGAGATTACCTTTCCACATTTGCCGAGGTATGGGAGCCACTGATCGGCAATGAGAAAGATCGATTGGCATTTCGAGAGTCGTTTCCAGAATTGGGGACCTATTCCGTTGATCTTCCTGATTTAGGGACTGAACGCATTTTGGTTGTTAATTCGGTGCTTTGGTCCGCGAGTTATTGCTGCGATTATTTTATGCCGAAAGACCAAGGCTGCTGCGGCTGTATCAATCCAGGTGTAAGTCCTGGAAGGGAGCAATTTCAGTGGATCGAGGGAGAATTAAGCCGAGCAAAAAAAGACGGGAAGCGAGTTTGGCTCCTGATGCATGTGCCACCCGGAATCGATAGTTATTCGGAGCAGAAGGCTAATGGTGAGAGCCAAACCGCTGAGTTGTGGAATAAAGAATTCACCGATCGTTATCTTAAACTAGTAGATGAGTATCGTGACACGTTTCGTATTTCATTTGCTGGGCACACGCACATGGATGATTTTAGGATCAGCCGTGTTGAAGGTCTCGCAGTTTCCCTCCACAAAATTGCACCGGCTGTAAGCCCGATATTTGGGAATAACCCCGCTTTTCAGGTGTTCCAAGTGGATGATCAAACTGGTGAGATTGAAAATTGGCAAACTTATTTCGTCGATATACAACGGCAAAAATCCAATCCCCCAGACACCAAATGGGAGCGTGAATACGACGCGAAGGAGATTTATGGGTTTAGTCGTGTCAATACGGAATCAATGGAAGAGGTGTTTACAAAGATGAGGAACGCACCGAATGGATCTCGAGCTGCGGCCTATCGCCAACACTACGCGGTTAATGCTAAGCCAGTCGCCCAAGACGATTTGTTCATTTATGTTTGCGCCGTGTTAAATACGAATTACGCTGAATTCCACAACTGTGTCGTGAATCATGGGCTTTCACCACCAAGAAAGGTAGACGGACCCGCGAAAATCATTCGAGCGATTGGTAGCAGCTCGCAAGACACAGAGTGATGCCCAATGGGCGAAGAAGTTTGACATTTGAAACAGCAGCAGAATTTTTTAACGCAACACTAGGTGGATCAGGTAAGCGATCAAAATGATTCGTAACATGATGCTGAACCAGTTGTGCTGGATTTTCCCTGTTTTTCGGATCACGTTGAATGGAAGTTTGCTTTTCCAAAATGGCGACCAACCGTTAAGTCCGAAATGATAGACCTGATCATTTGTTCTGATCATCAACAGGAAACCAGGTAGCAGAAAGTGCGAATGAAAAGAGTACAAAACCGCTTCGTCGATGTCATTGTATTGAATTCGCCAGTTACCGCATTCAAGTCGATCCTGATAGATCTTTAAGACTGCCCTGCACGACGTTATCTATTGCGTCCCGTATTGAGGGGCATCTCCTTCGATGGTTCGTGCTTTTGTCAAGCATCTGTGCAGTAATTCAGACATTCCAACTTTTTAGGTTTGCTGTCGTCGGCTATCAGTGGGCAATTTAAGATTGGGAGTGTGAGACTGACTAAGAACCCGCTGTTACTTCTGTTTTGAAGGTTTTGATTGCTCTTCTCATTGAGCTGGCGACTTCTGGATGTTGGTTCACTACATTATTCATTTCTTGGGCGTCTAGATGAAGATTGTAGAGCTGAACGTCATCACCTTTGATGATCATTTTCCAATGGCCCCGTCGCATTGCTGTTCCAAGCTTCGGCTCGTATCCAAAGAACAAATCCCTTTCCGGGAAATCAGCTTGGTGCATCAAGTGGGACTTAAAACTTAAGCCATCAAGGTTATCGGGATTGAATTTCGAGATCCCGGCAATGTCGGTGAGTGTCGGGAACAAATCAAACCCAGCGATTAGCTTGTCTGACGAGGATCCTGCATTAATTTTTTCAGGCCACCACGCTATCGCAGGTACTCGGTGTCCTCCTTCATACTGGCTGAATTTACCACCGCGAAAATGACGAAACTCCGCTGGGCTCATTCCCACCGCACCGTTGTCCGAAAAGAAAAAAACGAGCGTGTTGTTCGCCAATTGGAGTTCATGCAGAGTGTCGAGAATCCGGCCCACACCGAAGTCGAGATCTTGGAGCATTCGCACGTATTTTGCGCGATTCTTTTCATTGATTTGGTTAGGGTTGTCACCTTTTACACGATTTCCAAGCGTGTCTTCGGCGGTCTGGTAAGGGTTGTGCACTGCTGCGTGCGAGACATAGAGAAAGAACGGATTGTGTTGGTTGCGTTTGATGAAATCGACGCTTCGGTCCGTGATGATGTGCGTCGAATAGCCTGGCACATTTGTTGGCTGAAGTCCGATACGCCATGAAGCATGGTTGTGATAGTCACTTGCGCCGTTGAGAAAACCCACAAATTCATCGAAACCATGGTGGATAGGGCTGTACTGATCCTGATAACCACAGTGCCACTTGCCGAAAATCGCGGTAGCGTAGCCATGATTTTTGAAGACGCGAGGAAGGGTAACGGTTGCTGGGCTGATACCGCTATCAGGTTCTCTGCTTCCGACGATCACATCAACAATGCCAGCGCGTTGCTGATAACGTCCGGTGAGAAATGCGGTTCGCGTCGGACTGCAGACGGATGAATTGGCGTGAAAGTCATTGAATACCATTCCTTGTGAGGCCATCTCTTCGATACGCGGCGTCTCAACCCAGCCGTTGTACATCGAGAGGTCACAGCAGCCGAGGTCGTCTGCCAGAATTACGATGACGTTTGGTTTTGACAATTCGGCCGATTGAACGGATAAAGAGATTGAGCGAAGCAGCAAGATTGATGCCAATAGAAAAAACATCATTCGTTTTGAAACAATGATTTGGTTGCCCGCCTTCAAGGTAAATACAACTAACGTAAATCGTGCCCTCTTGATTGAGTCACTTACTCTATTCATCATTGTGAAACTTGACCTCTGCAACTCATTGTGTCGTTGTCGAGAACACGAAATTAAAATTCTAGGGCAAATTAGTTTTAGACCGTTTTCCATTCTAAAATGGTGAAGCTTGCCAATCTCTGGTCAACCACATTGGCCTGCCTCAGCTGCGCACACACCCGTCGTTTCTTGATCGTTAGAATGACAATCAGTGTTTTGAAATCTGAAACGATCAGAATAACGTAATCGCGAATTAGTCGTTGCTTAATTCTCATGTTTGGCGATTACTAACCCATACGTTTGATTTTTGCATCAACCCTACCACTGTGTGTCAATAGAAAGTAAAGCTCTAACCCCATAGCAGAAAGTTAGATGAAAAACCGAATTACATTTTTCTTATCATTGTTACTTTCCGTCGTTGTTACTCCCGTGTTGATGGCGCAGGTAAGCCTTGATTCTTCGCAACTCGCCCGGCCTGACGGCAAGCCGGCGGACGTGAGCAAGAAAGTAAAAGTTTTCATCATTATGGGTCAGTCCAATACACTCGAGATGGGAAAAGTCGTTGGTGACCAAGAGGGATCGCTAGAATACGCTGTGAAAAAAGAGCAGCGTTATCCATATCTAGTAGATGATCGAGGAGATTGGACAACGCGGATGGATGTGCGTAACGTTCAAGTAATGGGCAGTGGCGGGCCGGGCAAGACACGTCTATTGCGCAACGATTGGCTTACCATCTCTGGCGGAAAGATCGGGATCGAGATTGGAATAGGACATCATCTTGGAAGTGCTCTAGATGAGCCGGTGATGGTTCTTAAGAGTTCAATCGGCAATCGAGCTTTAGGTTGGGACCTTTTACCCCCGGGAAGCGAAGGATTTGAATTCACCGACAGTAAAGGTGAAACATGGGTTCATCCCGGATCAAAAGGTTCACCTGAAAAATGGAAGAAGGGTGAAACTCCACAACCCATCGGATGGTACGCCGGTTTGCAATACGAAGGTGATGTTGCTCGAGCAAAAGACGTTTTGAACAATCTCGGGACGTATTACCCTGGCGCTACAGATTATGAAGTGGCAGGATTCCTTTGGTGGCAAGGCGATCGAGATAGTCGATCGGAGGCGTTATCCAGTCGCTACGAGAAGAATCTGGTTCAGTTAATCCGGATGCTTCGCAAAGAGTTCAACGCACCAGATGCGAAGTTTGTGTGTGCTTCTCTGGGGCAAACCGAAAAAGGTGCGACCGATGGAGGTGGAAAAATTCTCGATGCAATGCTTGCGGTTGATGGTAGCTCTGGGAAGTACCCCGAATTCAAAGGCAACGTCGCATCGGTCTACACTTATCCGTTATCCAAGGGTGGCAGCTCTGGCGGTCACTACAATGGAAACGCCGAAACCTACATGAACGTAGGTGAGGCAATGGGACAGTCAATGGTCAAGTTGTTGACACAAGCTGAGTAGAGTAAGTTCGTGGTGACGTTCAAGACGGCACGGGAAACCTATGCCTTCAGTCTTGGGCGATCGTTTGTACGATGAAGTATTTGTGACTTAAGTCTTATTTTAATAACGAACCCGAAAATCATTCTGGCCCGACACGTCCGTGCCTCGCATCAAGTAAAGCGTTCGATTTGACAGATCCAAACGCTCCGAGGTTTCTGTTTTCGATCCATCAAGGTGGTAATAAACTGACGAAGTTGGCATGTATCGTAGCGTCATCCCTCGACGAGAATGATCAGAAGTATTGGGCTCTGAGCCGTGATACAGATACACATCGTGAAGTGAAATCTCTCCCGGTTCGAGAACGATGTCGACAGCTTTTGTTTCGTCAAACTCACTCTCATCCAGCTCAAGATGAAGAGCGATGTTAGAAGCATCGCTATGATGGTGTTTCGCGAGCTGCTTTGTTTTATGCGATCCAGGAATGACCCTTAGGCAGCCATTGGCTGCTGTGGATGCATCTAGCGCAATCCAGACAGTGCAGGTGGCTAGCGGCCTGATAGGCCAGTACTCACCATCTTGATGCCACGGAGTTCGCGTTCCAACTCTTGCTGGTTTAGCAAAGAAGCTGGAATTCCATAATGCGAAATCGCCGCCAAGAACCTGTCCCACCATCTCTAATATCTCTGGATGTCGAGCTACCGTCAGGAACCAAGGATCGTACGCGAGCAGTGCCGAGCAGTAATCACAAAATTCGGGGTAACGTTGAACCAAACGTGAATGGGCTTCGCGGATATCATCAATTAATTGCGCGTCTAGGCGAAATTTCGGTGTTACAAAACCATCTTGATGATACTGCTCTATTTCGGTCGCACTTAACATAGCTTTCGAGTGATCGATCTCGTCGAGTTTTTAAATGTAACAAAAAAATTGGAAGTTTATTTGCCAACAAAGCTTGGCAGCCAAAGACTAAGTGCTGGAACAAAGGTGATGATCAGCAGCGTGATCAGCAATGGAATCAGAAATGGAAGAGTTCCACGAGTCACGGTTTGCACCGAGCTACCAGTGACACTGCTCAGTACGTAAAGCACGAGTCCCACCGGTGGTGTCAACAGCCCGAGAACGAGGTTTAGAATCATTACGATTCCAAGATGCAGAGGGTCGATTCCAAATTCAATCGCAGCAGGAAGTAAAACCGGGACGGTGATTAGAAGGCCTGCAACTGGTTCAAGAATCATTCCTGTAATCAGCAGTGCAACGTTGATTAGCAACAGAAATACCACGGGATTATCGGTTAGCTGTAACATCGCGGCCGTCACAGCTTGAGGTCCTTGTTCACGAGCAATGACCCATCCAAATAGTCCTGCCGCCGCAACAATCAACATAATCGAGCCCGTTGTTGTTGTTGTCTTGATCAAGACGGAACGAAACGATTTAAGCGATAGAGATCTGTAAAAACCGCTTAAGATCAACACCCACATCACAGCAGCAGCAGCAGCTTCGGTAGGAGTAAAGATTCCACCTAGGATTCCGCCAAGGATAATTATTGGCGTTAGTAGAACTGGTAAAGAGGATGTAATCGCTTCGGCGATCGGAAGTTTTTGTAGGTTGGTTTCCTTACGGACAGGATTGCGTTCCGCATCACGGTAAACAAAGATGCAAAGTATGGCAGTTAAGACCAACGCAGGGATAACTCCCGCAAAAAACAATGCGCCGACAGAAACACCAGCCGATACGGCATACACAATTGCCGGAATACTAGGCGGCATCATTGGCCCAATCAGCGAGGAAGCGCCGGTCAAACCCAGTGCAAACTTTTCATCGTAACCACGTTTTTTCATTGCCGGAACAAGGACAGCTCCTAGTCCAGCAGCATCGGCAATGGCTGCTCCACTCATCCAAGAAAACATCAAACTGCTGAACACGTTCACAAATCCAAGGCTACCGGGAATACCCCTAAACAGAGCCAGCAACGTGCGAAAGAGGCGATCTGCCAAGCCTGCAGCATTGCTTAGGTAACCTGTCATGATGAAGAGAGGAACGGCAAGAAGTGGAAATGAATCGACTGATCCAACGGTTTGCTGGAGCGCAACACCTAATGTGATGTCGGGCGACCAAGCCACGTAAGACAGACATGGCAGTAACATACTAATCGCGACTGGTACTCGTAGCAGCAACAGTAGTAGCATTGCAATGATCAGTAGGATGAGAATCATTCGCTTTGCTCCATTTCAAGTTGGAAAGCTTCTTCCTCGACTTGGTGATCACGCGGAATTGGTTTGCCCGTTAACAACACTTGATTAAGATTGATTAATGAATGCACTGCCATTAGCAATAGCCCTACCATGCCAGCTCCATACCACCAACTTTTGGGTATACCTAGCGCTGGGGAGCCAACTTTACCGACGTACCAAACAAAATTCATTCCGCCGATGAACAAGAGCAGGCAAGAAGTCGTGATGACAAGGTAGCTAGTGCAGTCGATGAGCAGCTTTCCTCTATCGCCAAACCAAGATGAAATCATATCTACAGCGATGTGACGGCTTTCCGCCATCACAAAGGCAGCTGATATGAATGTCATCCAAATCAATGCTAGTCTCGCAACTTCTTCGCTCCACTGAAACGGAGTACCGAAGACGTATCTCGCAATGACCTGAGCGGCCATGGTGCAAACAATGGTTAGGAGAAAAAAGGCAGCGAAGAGTTTTTCGCCGATAACTAACCAGCGCACGAAACCCGCCAAAGGTAGCGGGCTATTGTTCTGACACTCGCGTGGTTGACTATTGTCATCATCGGAATGATTGGGAGCTGGAGAATTTTTTGAAGTCATTGTGTCAGTTACTGAGTTCATGGCTTATTCTCTGCTGTCGGTTGTGCTGTGATGCGGTTATAGACATCACTAAACTCAAAACCTTCGGAGAAAAAATCGCGGCATCGCTCACGGAAGGCATCGACATCAACATCTTCCACGATTTCCATGGTGCCATCTTTTTTCCATTCCTCTATCAATTTTGTTTCGTCCGTTATTAATCCTTTGTGAACTTCGTTGCCCAGCTCCTGTATCGATTCAAGGAGCCCATTTTGTTGATCGTGATTGAGGCGATTCCAAGTTCTTTCATTGACTAGGATTTGTAATGAGGACTGTATGTGCCCGGTTAGATTCAAGTACTTTTGAACCTCTTGGAATCCCATCGATTTGATGACAGGTACTGGGTTTTCTTGGCCGTCTGCAATTCCTTGCTGAAGAGCCAGATAGACTTCGCTGAATGCAATAGGCATCGGGCTGGCTCCTAGTGCCTCGGCCGAGGCCTGAAAAATCCGAGCCGCTGGGGATCTCAATCGTAAACCATCTAAATCTTTTGGATGTCGTATGGGTACATTCGAAGTGACGTGTCGCGATCCATATGCCCAGGTATCTAAGACGCGTGCATCATAGCGTTTGCGGAGCTCGTCCCACTCCGGAGCCATTTCTTTGCTCCCAGCCATCTCAAGCATATGATCAAGATCGCGAGAGGCGTATGCAGCATCCAGCACCCCAACCGGTGGATACCACATGGCAAGAAAGGATGGTCCGGTAATTGCAAGATCCAATTCTCCGGCGACCAATTGTTCCAATATTTCTGATTCGCTACCCAATTGAGCGGCGGGGTAAACAGTGACATCTAAATCATTTGTTTTTTGGCGAACTCGTTCAGATAGAAACGCGGTTCCGTAAGCATGAGTTGGTGCGGACACCTCGTAGACATGCGCCATTCGCAGCATCAAACGCCCATTGGTTGTTTCTTCGGATTTACAACCAAATAGAAACATGCAAGGCAGAAAGACTAAAGCGTATAACCACCGACTTAGCGGATTCGTATTATTCATTCAGGTTGATCCTCAAACACACTTCGCCAACAGATTGAGGTTATACCCGAAAAATAGCAGTCTCATACCTGTTCCCGACCAACCATCAACAGTTGTTGCGAGAAGTTTGGCCGTTTTAGGATTGATTCGGCTTGAAATGCTATGCATCGCTCTATCGAAGTGCCAAGAAAGTTTTTGCTTCCATTAAATATAATGCGACTGGTTCTATCTGTTGTTTTTAGTCAACAGCGAAGCTACTTATTAAATAGGAGCCGAGCGATCTCTACATTCAACATCGGAAAGCTAATCATGGAGATGTTTTAGATACAGTGGGTAGCGGAGATATCAATAAAAATTCATGACGCTCAAAGGCAAATGCCGGTAAGAAATGATGAAGCTTGAACGATTCAATCAGATAATCGAACAAAACGCTTTCGATGCGCAATTGAGATGGAAGCGATCGGGACTGGGTGGAGGGATCGTCGGATTTATCGTTTCAGGGGCAATCATTTTTTCTGATGATCGAATTCACCTCATTTGGATGGCGATGGCAATTGTCGGTGGTATTCTTGTGGGTCTATTCACTGAATGGATAAGCCCTTGGGCAAGCGGTCGCAGAGATGCGGAACGATTTGCTGAAATAGCTAACGCTATTTGGCAAACAGGGTTGCAAGAATTTCACAATCACCAAGCACTTTCCTGCTGGGTCTATATTCTCGATGGAACGATAGAGACGCAATCGGAGCAACTGCGAGTATTTTTTTCCGGGATCGAGCAGTTGCAATGGGTATTGATTTCAGATGAGCAATCAACTCGCGTCTACTATCGCCAGCGGTTTTGTCTTCGCGTGACCCTTGCTCAAATGCAATTACACGTGCAACTATCGCTTACCTTACTTGACAAAAGGTGACCGTTTCAATCAATGAAGCGGCTAATTGTATTGTTAGCCATTTTCTGGACGCGACTCCGAAACGGAATTCAACCATACGGCCTATGGCCAACCAAGCAGACCAAAATGTTCGTATTGATCATCGCCAGTCTAAATCGCCGTAAGCAGCCTTCTTAATGTCGGAATCGTCTGATTTGGATGATCCACGATTAAACCTTCAACACCACATGCAATACAGTATTTCAAATCATTCGGGTCATCAGAATCATAGCTCCACACTGTAACTCCTTCTTCATTTGCCAATTCAACGAACGAATGAGTGACGAATAAGATTGGTATTACCAAGAGTTTGCACTGGTCGTGTTTAGCGAATTGAATTATCCGATTACGAGAAACAAGAAAGTCTTTATGGCGTTTTAAGATGGTGGTGTAGCCAAGTTGGAACCCAGTGCCTTGGAAGGCTGTAATTACTTCGGTATCGCCAAAGATAATGATATGACTTTTGGGAATGCCGACCGATCTTAGGATGCTCACCACATCTTCTTTAATCAAAGCCGCTTCTTGTTGAATTAACTCCGTGGCTTTTTTGACGGTATTTTGTTTGTCTGTATCGCCTCGATCGTTATCCAGCTTTACGTCGAGGATCCATTTCAAGTTTGGGTTAAGAGCGTGAAAATGACTCAGGGTGTTTTTAAGGGATAGAATCGTTTGATCTCGAATATCTGCAACTTTAAGCTTTCCTTTTTGCAATTCGTTCCAGCTCTTCGATTCAACTTTTCCTTCAAGGTTAAAAGTTTTCTTGTTGAGTGAATCATCGTGAAATAAAACGAGCTTTCCATCGCGCGTTCTTCTGACATCGATTTCGATCCAGTTGACGTTTGCCTTGATGGCAGAGGTGATTGAACGCTGGGTGTTGCCTATTACTAGATTTGGAGTCGTCGATTTTTGGGCAGATCCTCGGTGTCCGATGATTTGAATTTGTCGATGTTGAATGCCGTCAGTGGAGCAATGATCGAGTTGGAAATTGGCGAGCCTTCCAAATCTTTGGAAAGAAATGTAGAAGAAAGCGTTTGATCCAATCACGAAGAAGGTGATGAAACTCGCCAACAAAAAAAATACGAGGCTTACAAGAAAACGGCGTCGTTGCTTCATCGGTGTATCGATCATTTAACCATGGTGCTCGGTGATTTCGTTATCAAGAACCGCCTGTCAGTCATTGGATTTTGTAAAAACCAACGAAATTAAAGGAGGACGCGAAAACGGAATCTTTCGGAAAATCGGCAATTTGGGATTTCCGCAAAAAATCCCTAACATCGTAATTCTCCCCTGCGAATACTTAACTACTATTTCGTAAGCACGAAGTATGTGTTGCTCGGGGGCGAGCCGATCTTTCGTTCAGTTTGGATTGACTTATGGGCATCATGTCACGGCTGAGCACGTGATTCAGGGCTTAGCAGGATTTTACCTGCAAGTGGATGATCTCGAGCAGCGGCTAATCGATGCAAATGTCCTGCCATCCGAAGAGTTTGAACTCCCAATAGTGATTGCTGATCGTACGTTTAATTCCGATGGTACTTTCTACTTTGATCCTCTCGATCACAACGGTTACTTAGGCGATGTTTACGTTGTTAATGGGAAAGCGTATCCGCGTGCTTCACTGAAACGCGGTCGATATCGATTGCGACTTTTGAATGGTTCTAATGCGAGGCATATCGAGCTTCGCTTGAGTACAGGACAACCATTCCTTTCTATCGGAAACGATAGTTGGCTGTTGCCACACGCTATCGAACAGGACACTGTGTTCCTAGCACCGGGAAGTCGGGCCGATGTGATCATCGATTTGACAGACGCTCCGTTAGAGTTTTTTCTGGAAAATATTTTGGTTCAGGAAGACGGACGCGGTCCAAAGGGAAAACTGTTTGATAGGGAAACGCAGATTCCAGGGGAAACCATTGTTAAATTTGTGGTCGACGAAAATTCGATATCGAATCACTGCACCGTTAAGGCGGGTGATCCCCTTCGACCACATCACGTGATTCAAGAGAATGAGATTGAAGTAACTCGTGTTTTTGAATTCCATCGTAGAAAAGGCGCGTGGCAAATCAATCAAGAGTTTTTTGACGAATTTAAAGCAAACGCATGTCCGCGTGTTGGTTCCGCTGAACGCTGGATACTTCGCAATGGGGCGGGTGGATGGTGGCATCCTATCCACATTCATTTAGAGGGCCATCAGATCCAGAGGATCGACGGGCAAGTGCCACCCGAACCGTGGAGATATAAATCTGGCAATGTTATGCTTGGACCTAATGTCGAAGCTGAAATTTTTATGAGATTTCGCACTTTTAAGGGTCCATTTGTTTTTCACTGCCACACAGTGGAACACGAGGACATGCGAATGATGTTTGTCCACGATCCAATTCTAAATGGACCGAAATCGAATCAGCCGATCTCCGCTTATTATCCTTAAGAAAGACATTGGCAAGTTCCAACGATCGTCGCGCAATACCTCGTCCGTTTAGGAAAAGGGGGAAGACTTAAGTTGCGTATCGATGCTGTTGTTTTTTTAAAAGAATCCCCAAAAATTTTTGTATTGCTGACTCCTGTTTTTGCAATGCTTGTGGTTGAGATGACTGTACGCAGTTCATCTCTCGATAAGCTTGTTCAAAGCAAACTCGTAGCTTCATAGGATCTCGGATGCATTTTGGATCGAGTTGGGCCGTTACAAAAACCTTTTCGCGGTTTACTGTGATTCCAATCGTAAGCGAGTGCCCCGGAGGTATTGCGGGTTGTGCAAAAAGGGAAGTTACTGGCACGCCATCGATGTGTCCCCAAGATCTCTTGCCTGGTATCAGACTGATGAGAGTTTCTGCTCGACTAGCGAGTTGATAGGTCAATTTTTTTCTTAGGCGATTCGGTAGGTATCTTAAAAAACTTAGTAGTGTGGGAAAGACGTTGTACTCTTGCTCGGAACGAATCGTTTCCAAGCTTTTGCGGATTGAATCGTATCGATTATGAATCGGTTGATTCGTGGGCAGCGTGCAATACCCGATGCTGTGTCGATTTGTTGAATTCGATGTAGCGTGAGTTTCGGGCTTTGCGACGGGAATAATTGCTCGAACGCCGTATTGTGATTCTTCTGATCCGCAGTATCGAGAAAAAGCATCGGTGAATGTTGCGAGAAGGACTTCCTGAAAAGAGGCTCGATTTGCTCTTCTCGCTAGTCGGAAGCACTTTCGCTCCCATACAAATGACATTGCGTATCGATCTGCAGAAGCCTTTGTCGAAACGGAAAAGACGCTTGCGCTTGGTCGACGTAACATTTCAGCGGCGGCAAGACGAAAACACTGAGGGCTGATTACCGCTGGGCTTTTGACTACAGAGGATGGCTGACAATCAAGCGGATTAGTTTCCACAGATTGATCCATCGTATTCTCGTCAATCAGACTTGCGTAAAGCTCCATCCCGCGAAGCCCATCAATTAAGGAATGATGTGCCCAAA
>Ga0181563_10000530_pt1 | contig 36347 bp, 38 predicted proteins | sample 011ome_25_FD_133759 | JGI IMG/M metagenome (GOLD analysis project Ga0181563, IMG submission 133759) | Coastal salt marsh microbial communities from the Groves Creek Marsh, Skidaway Island, Georgia - 011512CT metaG (megahit assembly) | ecosystem: Environmental > Aquatic > Marine > Intertidal...
ACGCCCCAGTGCACCATGCCCAGTCCCGGCGAAACCCAGCAAGGCATCCTCACTACAATGGGCTTCACTGACTAATTCTGCCCCCGGATTGCTCCTTGGGTCTTCCTTATACAGTCCATCCTGGTCAGTCAGGATAACCATGGCATCGGCATTGATAAGATTCGCCACCAGGCCTGCCAGGGTATCGTTGTCACCAAAACAGATTTCATCTGTCACCACTGTGTCATTTTCATTGATCACAGGAATAACACCAAGATCGAGCAAGGTTTTCAGCGTGATTCGGGCGTTCAGGTAACGTTTGCGGTTTGACAGGTCATCATGTGTCAGCAGCACCTGGGCAGTATGCAGATCGAATTTCTGGAATTCCGATTCATATGCCTGGATTAAACCCATCTGGCCGACCGCCGCTGCAGCCTGCTGGTCATGGATAGCACTTGGCCTGCCTTTCAGACCGAGCCGAGATACACCTTCTGCCACAGCACCGGATGAAACCAGCACCACGGCAATACCGGACTGCCGGAAAGCGGCAATCTGTTTTACCCAGGCGGCCATGTTATCCCGGTTAAGACCCTTGCCATCATCGGTCAGCAAGGATGAACCAATCTTGATAACCCAGGTTTTGGCGTTTTTTAGGGAATTCCTGTTACTCACTGGTTTTACTCGCTTTTAATCCCGGACGTATTCCACTTCAACATCAAAGTCGTCATCAAAAGAATCTTCACCCTTTCTATCCTTCCATACCTGCCTGGCGGTTTCGATACTTTGCCTGATTTCGAATTCCATGCGTTGCTGCCTCTGCTTGTGCAGCTCCTGGTATTCACTGTCTTCTGCAAGGCGCTCATCATGTTCAATGATTGCCTGCATCAAATCATTGCATAATTCCTGTGTCCCCTCTCGAAGCTCTGCAGACACCTTATAGACAGGGCTCTGCCAGTTCAGTTTTTCCACAATGGCTGAACATACTGATTCGGCTTCTTCAGCGGGCAGTAAATCTGTTTTATTCAATACAAGCCAGCGCTCTTTCTCGGATAATGCTTCACTGAAATTCTCCAACTCACGAACTATCGAAAGCGCAGATTCAGCCGGATCTGTTTGATCCAGTGGGGCAATATCCACAAGATGCAGCAACACTCGTGTCCGTGCGAGATGTTTCAGAAAACGGATACCCAAACCAGCACCTTCTGAAGCCCCTTCAATCAGGCCGGGAATATCTGCCATCACAAAACTATTATCTTCACCCGCCCTGACAACACCCAGGTTAGGCACCAGGGTAGTAAAAGGATAGCCTGCCACCTTGGGTGTAGCAGATGACACAGCGCGTATCAGGGTTGATTTACCTGCATTGGGCAAGCCAAGCAATCCAACATCAGCTACCACTTTCAGCTGCAGGAGCAGTTTCCTGGCTTCGCCGGGAGTACCCTTCGTGGTTTTCCTGGGCGCCCTGTTGGTACTGGACTTGAAGCGGGTATTACCCATGCCATGGAATCCACCTTTGGCTACCAGTAGTTTCTGTCCAGGAACAAGTAGATCCCCCAGTAATTCATCTGTTTCCACGGCATAAATGCTAGTCCCTACAGGGACACGTACTTCAAGGTCTTCACCGCCAGCACCTGTGCATTTACGACCCCGGCCTTGTTCACCGCTTTTTGCCCTGTACCTGGGCTGGAAACGAAAATCCACCAGCGTGTTGAGGGCTTCATCGGCTACCAGATATACACTGCCGCCATCACCTCCGTCGCCACCATCAGGACCGCCTTTCTCGATGAATTTTTCACGCAGGAAACTCATGCAGCCATTGCCTCCTTTGCCGGCCTCTACATAAATTTCTGCTTCGTCTACAAATTTCATATTGTGACTTCTCAAACAAAAAAGCCCTGTCAGAGACAGGGCTTTTTTAAAGAATTACGTGCCTGGTATTTTATCAGGCATTTGCCGTCTCAATGCTGACAAAGCGACGGTTTTTCGGGCCTTTAACCTGAAACTTAACAACGCCATCAGCCTTTGCAAACAAGGTGTGGTCTTTACCACAACCAACATTGGCACCTGGGTGGAAATGGGTACCACGCTGACGCACGATTATATTACCGGCAAGAACATTTTCACCACCATAGCGTTTTACGCCAAGGCGTTTAGATTGTGAATCTCTACCGTTATTAGTGCTACCGCCTGCTTTTTTATGAGCCATGATGGTCTCCCGCTAATACTTTAATGCTTTGGTTAATCTTTACTTTCTTCTTTGGCTTTTGGAGCAGCTTTCTTTGCAGCTGCCTTTTTGGCCGGTGCTTTCTTGGCAGCTGCTTTTTTAGGAGCCGCTTCCTTCTTTGGTGCAGCTTTCTTTTCTGGAGCTGCTTCGGCCTTGGCCTTGGATCCTGTCGGTGAAATCTTGGTGATTTTCACTTCAGTGAACCACTGGCGATGACCCATTTGTTTCTTGTGATGCTTGCGACGGTGAAATTTGACGATCTTCACCTTGTCGGCACGTCCGTGGCTGATGACTTCAGCAGTCACTTTGCCAGATTTTACATAGGGTGTTCCGACCTCAACGTCTGCACCTTCGCCAACCATCAGAACCTTGTCAAAATCCACCTTGTCACCAGTGCTGGCTTCAATCTTTTCAAGTTTCAGCACTTCACCTTCCGTGACTCTGTGCTGTTTGCCACCACTTTCAATAACCGCGTACATAATCGTCTCCAATAGCGACTTGCTATCTCGGGAATATTCTTTTTTTAAAGTTTCTCGACCGGTTCTTTCAGCACAATTTATTGTGCAACACTCCACTGTAGGCACCCTTATGGACGCAACTCTTTATGCAAACTTATGCAAAATTATGCAAACATATTATGCAATCATGTTGCAAAGAGCGGGATTGAAAATAGGCCGGTCTCAATGAGGGCGGGAATTGTACGGGAACAGCCCCTGATTCGCAACAAAATATGGGCATTTTTTGGTCTCAGCTGCCTACCTGGAGTAAGTTCAGAGCTGGTGGCTGGAGTGCCCGTATTCCTTGACTTTGATGAAGGCCAACTCTAGCATTCGCCTTTCTTTTCAGGTCGCTTTTCAAAGCGAAAACGGGGATTTTCAGGGCTGGTTATGGCTTCTCATATACACCAGATTGTAGAAGATGATTTTTCATCTCTTAACCGGACCGTGGTGTCTCAACTGCATTCCGAAGTCCCTCTTATCGAGTCCATTGGTCATTACATTGTTGAAGCAGGTGGCAAGCGCATGCGACCTGTACTGGTATTACTGACCAGCAACAACCTGGGATATGAAGGAAAGGACCACATCGAGCTGGCCACAGTCATCGAATTTTTACATACCGCCACCCTGCTCCATGACGATGTGGTGGACATGTCGGAAATGCGTCGGGGCCGTCCAACTGCCAACACCAAATGGGACAATCCATCCAGTGTACTGGTCGGCGATTTCATCTATTCCCGTGCTTTTGAGCTGCTGGTGGATATTGGCAACATGGCCATCATGGATGTCATGGCCAGCACTACGAACAAGATATCTGAAGGTGAAGTCCTGCAACTGGTCAACCAGCACAATCCCAAGGCTACCGAAGATGATTACATGGAAGTCATCATCAACAAGACGGCTATCCTGTTCGCCGCCGCCTGTAAATCAGCAGCCATACTCGCCGGCGCCAATGAATTTATCCAGGAAAATCTGCATCAGTTCGGTCTCCAGGTAGGTATGGCTTTCCAGTTGGTGGATGATGTCCTGGACTACAGTGGATCAAGCGAAGCCATGGGTAAAAATGTAGGAGATGATCTTGCAGAAGGTAAACCTACCCTGCCCCTGATCTATGTCATGCAGAACGGTTCAACAGAAGAAAAAGCCCTGATTGAAAATGCGATACGCAATGGCGGCCTTGATCAGCTGGATAGCATCATTGCAACAGTGGTTGCTTCAGGCGCTCTGGAATACACAAGAGACAAGGCCAGCAACTGCATTGAAACTGCACTGGCCTGTCTTGATTGTCTGCCGGAAAATCAATTCAAGGATGGATTAGCGGCTGTCGCTGATGCTGCACTGAATCGGGACAGCTGACTCTATTTGCTGGCCTGGTCAGCACAAATCGTTTTCCGCCTTATCACCCTCAAATCGTCCTGTTTCAAGAAACCGGATGGCTTCCCCGATGACATCCCTGTTGCGCATCATCATTGCATGTGTGGTTGGCATTTCAATAAATGCACACATCCCTTCAACTCGTGTATTGGCAACACTCACCTTGCCGTCATCCGGATTTTCCAAAAATTGTGACAGGATGAAATTAATAGTCCTGTTACCCGCGATCACGCCCAGTTCAAAATCCACCGGCCCCAACTGGCCAGGCATGCTGTCCACATCCGTACCCAGTTGTAATCCCGCTGGTCCGTTCAACAACACATAACCCGGTACATGTCGATACACATCCACTATCTCGCTACCCTGGTTGGGGGGGGCGAGCATGACAACCCTGTGTAAATTCTCGATGGTATGGGAGGCCAGGTAATAACGAACAAGAATCCCCCCCATGGAATGAGTAAGCACATTGATTCTTTTAGCCTCCATCTCATTACATGCAGCGATCCCCGATTCAATTGCCGGCGCTGCCAGCTCTTCTATGATGTTTCGCCGTGATGGATACTGGATATTAGCGACAAGGTAACCTTCCCTGTCGAGCGTCCTTTCAATCCTGTTCAGGGACACCGATGTACGGCCAAGCCCATGAAGTAAGATAACGCAGTCAGAAGCAAGCAGGGATACTGGAAAAAGAAAAAGGAGAAGTGCAGGAAGAAAACGCTTACACATCACAGGAAGTTACCCGATGATGTCCACATCATCACCCGTTTGAATTTCTCCGCTTCTGAGCACTTTGCACACAACACCGCTACGCCAACCCATCTTCAGGGCTTCAAAAATTTCAGGCGCCTGTTCCTGGAGATGATCCCCGGGATCACTTTCACGGCTGACTTCCATGACGGCCTCTCCGATCCGCAATGTTCTGCCTACATCCGTGGGCAGAAATTCGAAACCCTTGATCAGAAGGTTGGCACCGTGGACAAGCCACGGTAACTCGGTACCCGTTTCATGCAGCACCTTGACCCAGGACTCCTTGCTGAGAACCACAATCTCCCCGCTGGATGTGTCAGATGAACTACACCCTTTCATACCCAGATCCACAGCCACTTCACCGGAAAATAACTCTTCCATTTCATGACTGTCAGCTTTCTTCCTGGCGATACTTTGCAACTTTACTTTCATGTCTTTCTACCGGGTTTTACCTGTTGTAATGATACAGATTGTTAACAATCCAGACGATAGTGTAAATTTTGTTGAATTGTCTTGGACAAACCAAATGCCTGACCCTATCTTATGGGTATTCTAGCGTTGGCAAGCGTCTATTTTTGTTACCTGATTCAAATCCATGACCAAGAAAACCGTACTAATTACCTCCCTGGCACTTCTTCTGTTGGTAGCGGCCCTATATCTTGCCCTGAATTTCTGGGTGAAATCCATGGTGGACGAAAGAATGGATGAGTTTGTGGCAGGCGGCTATTACCAGTCACTGGATTATGACAATGTCTGGGTCCAGCCGAATGGCGAAATCACCATGAAGGATCTGCATGTCGTCGATATTGATGAAAATGAGTACATATTCCAGGACATCACAATATCCGAATTTGATTATTTCAATACCTTTCCACACCACTTGAAGCTGACTGCAGAGGGGATGCAGTTTCCTGGCGGCCCACCACAATTTGGCAATTTGCAGGAGAGTGGCTGGAATACTTACCTGGAAACGGTCATCGAGGATGACCTGCTGCCAATTCAGCTAGCCTATGAATATGATTATGATCCTGAAAATGCCCACCGGATGAATAATGACTTTCGTATCGGGCTTCCCAGGTCATTTCTTCTGACCACCAACTCTGTCATGGATAATATCCCGGTGGCTCAACTGAATTCCCTTGCGCTGGGACCTGGAACCAGTGCCACCCAGTATTCCACTTCGATACAGGACGGCAACGTGCTGGAAGCCAATATCAGCGTCCAGGATCTTGGTGTTGTACCTGCATTGCTCGCCGCACAGGGAGAAACCATTGGTCTTGATCCTGCCGAATACCGTGAACAGCTCATGGTACAACTTCAGACCATGGCGCTGTTTGCACCACAACAGCTTCAATTCCTGGCTCAGGAACTGGTGCTAAATTTCGGAGAATTCCTGGAAGGGGACAAAACGCTGATGATTTCCATTAAGCCGGAGTTTGGCGGCAACGTGCAGCAACTGCAGGGTGAAGTAATGGGCGCGTTCTATATTGGTAACTTTGAACGTATTGTTGATGTACTTAACCTGGAAATCGACACCGACTAGACCATCAGTTAACTGGTTCCAACACCAGCAATGCACCGTCACTTTCCTCGGTAAGCACATAGATCAGTCCATCGGGGCCCTGCTGGACATCCCTGACGCGCTGTTTTAATCCTGTAAGCAGCGATTCACGGCGCTGTTCGCCATTTTCATTAAATGTAATCCGTTCGATATGACCTGTGCCTGGCACCCTGGCTGTCATGAGTGATCCCACGAACAAGTCATTTTTCCACTCGGGAAATTTATCGCCCGTGTAAAACATCATGCCTGACGTGGCGATGGATGGTACCCAGAAAATTTCCGGCTGAGTCATCCCTTCCATCCAGGGCCGCTGAGAAACACGGGAACCATCATAGTCACGGCCATAGGAAACAACAGGCCAGCCGTAATTTTGACCTTCCCTGATAATGTTGACTTCGTCTCCTCCCAGGGGACCATGCTCGCTTGCCCAGAGCTCTCCGGTGACAGGATGAAAAGCGAGTCCCTCCACGGCACGATGCCCAATAGTCCAGATTTCAGCCAGGTGCCTGTCGGTGCCAATAAATGGATTATCTGCGGGAACCGAGCCATCATCATTGAGACGGAATATCTTGCTGATACCACTCATCGTATCCTGGGGCTTTTCCATGTTGCGGCGAAATGGCGATGACATGAACACTGTGCCATCAGGTGCAAATCGGAGCCGGGAACCATGGCCGCCGGGCGCTGTATCCCAGGCATTGGCAACGAATACATCCTCCACATCTTCAAGAGCCGTTTCAGCATTATTAAGTCGCCCCCTGCCCATAACTGTGGTGGCGTAATAATCTGCACCTGCCGGCGGTTCGGCATTTTTTACATAGGTGAAATACACAAGACGATTTTTTTCGAAATCCGGATGCAGCACCAGATCCATCAGGCCTCCACTGGAGGCAACTATCACTTCAGGTGTACCGCTCACTATTTGCGGGTCAAGTTCTCCGTCACGAATAATCCGGATTCCACCAGGTTTTTGTGCAACCAGGATATTGCCGCTTGGCAGGAAGGCCATACCCCAGGGGTTTTCTATACCCCTGGCGACAACCGACACTTTAATTTTTGAAGCGGGTGAATAGGTATCAAAGTACCAGGGACCCTCTTCCAGGGGGAAAGGCTGTGCACCGAGGCCTGATGAAAATGAAACGACAATTAATAGCTGAATAATTTTCTTAATGTGGAACACTTGATACCTCTTTTGTTTTATCAGACCGCAAAACCTTGCCGGCAAGCATTTTAATATCATTTTTTAAACGCCTTATACCAAGATACAGACCAAGACCGCTCACTGCCAGCCCTCCTGCCAGGAGCAAGATCATACCCAGGTCCCACAGGGGTCTTTTGTGGTACCAGAATGCAAAATCCAGGCTGTGCAAGCCACTGTACAACCATCGCTCTATCCTGCTGTACCTGTGAATCAGGCTCAACAATTCACTTTTCCGAGGGTCCACGTAAACCCAGCTCCTGGCAGGATCATCGAACTTGATGCGCAGTACCGGCAGTGGAAGCTGGTTATTACGGGAATAATAATAATCGTCATATTCCTGCAACAGGTCATAACCTGTGACATTGGCATCCACACTGGCATTGAGTTTTTCCACCAGCATTGCCTGGTCAAACCCCTCACGTACCGTGAAATCCTGCGCCCTGACCAGCACGCTGCTGGATTCAAGCTGGCCGATGATATAGTAAGGCTGGTGCAGTCGGTCGCGTTTGTCCATTGCCAGACTGGCAGCTTCACTGTAGCTGGCAAGGTAATGGGGTTCGCCACCAATCCAGCGGAACTCCACTTCCTTTACCGCCCCATCTACCAATCCTTCCCATTGCCCGGCATCAAACTCCGGGTATGTATCCAGTGCCAGCACACCTTCCTGGTAAACCCCTTCGTTAACAGGAAGTCCTCTTGCGTTGGTCCAGGAAAAGGGCTCCATGGAAAGCATGCCGCTGAATGCCCAGGTTAAAACGAACACCCCAAAAAATGTTCCGAGCAGGTAATGCCATCGCATCAACCCCTTGTAGGGTATTGCCTTGGTGAAACTGAAAGGTCTGACCCTGCGAAGTTGGGTCACGCTCATAATCAGACCAAGAATGGCCAGGATGCAGCCGATACCTGAACTCCAAACCACAATGTCATACCACAGCGGCTGATTGGCTCGAAGGTCTGCAAAATAAAACCAGTGCGGAATCGTACCAAGCCATGCCAGCAAACGACTCTGTCGTGTTGTATAAACCGCGACCTGTGCTTTTGTCGGGGAAACATAGACCTCAGTACCATAGTCATCATCCGCCATATATTTGAACAGGGGCAACTCATTGGGTATGGGAATAGTCCATTGGTCAGGCTGACTTACCAGGCCGGAATACGACAATGTTTCTGCGGGAAGATCGAGGAATTCCCCGGCTATCTGTGCCCCCTGCTCCGGGGTCAGCTCGGAAAGAAATTCCCCGGTGTCAGCCCAGATAAACGTGCTTGGAAAACGTGGCTCGGGAAACTCATACACCGGTCTGCCCATGACTGTGCGCAACCTGGCCTCGTAAGGAGAATAGCCAAGTAATCCCACGGCCTGCCAGGGAGATACTGTGATTGATTCAAAATCCAGTGGCGCAGCCGCCTCGATTCGCATCTCCTGCGTGACTCTCGGCATGCCCCCGGCATAAATCATGACAAACGCTGACAAAAACCAGACGACGAAAAGAAAACTCAGCGGGATACCGATGTAGCGATGACTCAGAATCAGGAGTGTTTTAAATGCCCGCATGGCTGTACCAGATGACATGTGATGTCTTGTAGCAGTATGCAAAAGTGTAGGTAAATAATTTGCCTGTTACAAACCAGAGCCCGGCAATACCGGGTAAGATAGCGGTCTATATTGAGGAAATATCATGGATATTCTGAACTACAACAGCAAAGCCTGGGATGCGCTCGGAGAACAGGGCGACAAATGGACGATACCAGCAGATTCAAACACCATTGCTGAAGCGCGTAAGGGTAACTGGAGTATCCAGCTCACGTCTGTTAAGCCCACACCACGCGACTGGTTTCCTGACGACCTTAATGGCCTGAATATACTTTGCCTTGCTTCAGGGGGTGGTCAGCAGGGACCAGTACTAGCTGCCGCCGGTGCCAATGTCACCGTATTTGATAATTCTGAAAGACAGCTTGCACAGGACAGCCTGGTCGCTGAGCGGGAGAACCTCGACATCACCGTCGTCCAGGGAGACATGGCTGAGCTGGGTTGTTTCGAGGATGCCTCTTTTGATCTCATATTCAATCCAGTGTCCAATGTGTTTGCTGAAAACGTAATACCGGTGTGGCAGGAATCTGCTCGCGTATTAAAAACTGGCGGCACACTGCTTTCGGGCTTCATTAACCCTTTTGGTTTCGTGTTTGATCTTGAGGATTATGAAAACGGCAAACTGACTGTGCGTCATAAAATCCCCTATGCCGACATCAGGGATCTGCCCGAAGACCAGCTCAGGAAACTACTGACTGATGACAATAAACCGGTGTGCTTTGGTCATACACTTCATGACCTGATACAGGGTCAGATTGATGCAGGCTTAGCCATTACAGGATTTTTCGAGGACAAGTTGGGTGAGAATGACCCGCTTAACGATATTATTGATGTATTAATCGCCACCAGAGCAATCAAAACTCAAATCTGAAAATGGCCTTCATCTGGTGGCTAGCGACTGGCATCTGGAAGCTTTTTTAACACCCTTTTGTACCAGAGAATGAACCCTGAGATAAACATCACTGCTGGCAGCAAACCCAACAAAATCCAAAGATAAGGCAACCAGGGCCAGCCTCCCCTGAATCGACCAAAATGCAGGTCGATCATAAACAGCAACCATCCATCCGGTCTTTCAAAATCAGTGAGATCATTGTCAAAGGCATCAATGAGGTATTCAAAAGGCTGGGGAAAGGCAAAATAGATCGCAGTGAGCCCCCACACAAAAAGCAGCAGTAGAGACCAGAAACCCAGGAAACTATGGAGTTGCCAGATAATAGAATGGGCACTGCGGCGTTTTATCTGTAATCCATCACGCCAGCGCGCTCTGCCCTGCCACCAGAGCACGATACCGCTCAACACCATGACCAGGAAAAGCGCACCACCAATGGCATTCACCTTTCTGCCGGTCGCCCTGTCCATGAGCAGATCATCGTGGAGTAATGTCAGCCATTCAACCGTGCGTACCTGCCAGGGATAGGTATCACCCAGATCAATACCCTGATACTGATCAAAATAATGCCCTCTTTCTTCATCCCCTATGACGAGGGAAACATAGACGGCACGACCCGGGCGATTGGAATCCACGATATCCTGCACAGTGTAATCACTGTACACCTCGGCAATACGTGCCGTCAGTTCTGCACCCGCAAGTGGCGCTCCCGCATCCGGATTGACTTCACTTTGCACGAACCAGCGACTGAATTGAGGTCGCAACACCACAGCCGAACCACTGACACTGATCACCAGAATATAGAGCCCAAGCGCTATACCCAACCACAGGTGAACCTGGAACAGGATGCGGCGGAAACGCGATGTCTGCGGGGCCTGAACCCAGCGCTGCCAGGAATTCACTTTATTTCAGTTTATCCCTGATGTTTTTTTCGGCTGCAAGGGCAAGATCACTTTCCATATAAAACAAGGCTGAAGGATCGATATCTTTTTCCACTACGACACGTGAATGCTTACCCATAAAACTCACCCGTGAATTACTGAATGAAATCCCCTGTTGCAGGAGAATAATTCCAGCAAGGAAGAAAAGCAGGTGCAGTATTTTGTGTTTGTTAACTTTCATCAATTACCCGGTTAGCTTCACTACAGACTGTTCGTAATATCCGGAAAGACTTTATAAAACATTATCCACGCCATCAACAGCGTCAGGCACAGGTTCAAACTTTGCCCACAAATGTACAGTATCAGTGGCTTACCCCCATGAAACTGGGCTTTGAGTTCCCTGAAATTGGCCGACAACCCGATACTGGCAAAGGCCAGGCAAAACAGCCAGCCGCGCAAGTCGGACGTAAAATCAAGCACGCCATTTTCCACCAATACGATGGCCGTATTGGGATTGAGCATTTCATAAAGCAGGGAAAACAGGATACTGGCACCAAGAAAACCAAGAACGAACTTGGGAAAGCGTACCCAGATTTCTGATGCGCCCACTGTTCTGCCTGCAGATACATCCACCCTCGTGGCCCAGTAGAAAGCTACGCCAAAGGCCAGCACGCCAATCAGAATATTCTGAATCATCTTAATGGTGGCAGCCACATTAAGGGCGGTATCACCGAGGAAGGCCCCTGCTGCTACCACGGCACCTGTGGCATCCACAGTACCCCCTATCCAGGCACCACCCAGCACTTCCGGCATACCCACCGCATTAATGAAAGCGGGTAATGCCACCATCATAATGGACGTAAAGATCATGGAAAGACCAACCGCTGTGGTCAGCTCTTCCTTGCTGGCCCGACAGGCCGCAGCGGTGGCAATAGCCGCAGACACACCACATACGGACATATCAGCACTGATGGTGATATTGAGCGTCTTGGAACCTATCTTCAGAATTTTCTGGCCAAACCAGAACGTGGAAATCAGAACAATCGGGGTAACAATCCAGGCGACAAATATTCCCGGCAACCCAATAGCAAGAATTTTTCCAAACAGGACCTCGGCGCCAAGCAAAACCAGGCCGGTTTTTATATAGAGCTCTGGTTGCAGTGCCGGGCGTATAACCTCAGGAATGCCGAAGACATTACTGATCACCAATCCAAGCAGGATAGCCCACAAGGCATACCCAAGACCGATACTGCGAAACTCTACCTGGTTGGCAAGCAGATAAGCCGCTACGCTAACAATAAAGACATAAAAAAATCCTTTCAGGAATGCAGTAACTGGCCGCCTCATCAACCAGCTTCCCAGTCCAAATAAAAGACAAAGGAAGCCGAAGAAAATCGTACCGGAGATAAAAAAGTCCAGGGTTAGCGCAGAAAAGGGATTCAGCTCCCAGCGAGCGGGTTTTGCATCATTGACGTTTTGACTCAGAAATGAGGAAACCGCGTTTCCACTGTCATTATCACTTTGCCAGTTTTCAATACTGAACCCTGGTAGAGATTCCGCAGCAGCAAGGCTTTCATTGACCTCGCCAAAAGGAGAGATAAGGAAGGCAGCAAGTGCCAGGGCGATAATGATAAAACCCAGCAGAATGGCAGTGGTGTCTTCAGTCCAGTTTTTCAACAGACGATTCCCCCCGGATGCGCCTTGCTTACTGCTTTTCGTTAATCAAACTCGTCTATGTAATAACGCTCGAAGTAAATATCATCAATCTGAAGCTCACCGGCCAACATCTTTTCGACATCATTCTCGACTCGGGTGATGTATTCATCCACTTCTCCACGATCTACCGCTTCTCGCAAGGCATCGCGCCAGACAGCAGCATTGCGTGTATTGAGCTTGCGAATCTCGTTGTCCTTGGCCCATTCACTTCCGATTATTGCACCAAGTTTATAAGCTCTTTCAGACACTTCTGCACGATTGGCCTGTGAACCAAGACGTTCCAATAACTGTTCAGTCAGGCCAATCCAGCCTGGCGTCAGGCTGTTGCCGATATAGAAACGGGTAATCCACAGCAGGTAATCATCCTGTGTCTGATATTGCTGGGCCAGTTCATCCGCCTGAAAAACTGCAATGAAATATTCCTTCGGATACGCCTCTTCAGGCCAGGTCAGATCCTGATCCAACAGGCTACAGCCGATTGTCAGGAAAAGAATCGACACTAGCAGACTCAGTTTTTTCAACATCTTTACTTACTCCATTAGGATAAGTACTGCATCCTGATGGATGTTTATTCAGTTAATTTAAAGATATGCCGGAAACAATCCGCCTATTCAAATAACCTGTCTGCCACGAAACCACTGACATCCCTTATCTGCTCCGGTGTCAGCGCGCCGGTAAAGTTAGGCATCTGGTTTCGTCCGGTTGAAACAATGGTAATTACATCTGTTATAGATGAGATATTGTTCAATGGCATCGCATTGTTATGCCCTCCCATACCGTCATCACCATGACAGGGTAAGCAAGTTAATTTGTAGAGGCCTTCACCTGCCGTGTAGTCGGGCTCCCCTTCTGCCACCATGAACTGACCGGGATCTGCACCGGCTACTGATGCCACGTTGGGCAAGGTATCCCCAGGTGTGGTTTCTTCCATTTGTCCTTCCAGTGAAAAGAGCCACAGGCTGTCACCGCGGGAAGAGCCCTGGAACAGATTACCGCCGGAATAGGAGGCAATATATTGCTTGCCGTCCTTTTCAAAACTGATCGCTGGGGCATTAGCGCCGGCTCCAGTCTGGAAACCCCATAATTCCATGCCGGTATCAATATCCAGCGCTGTCATACGGCCATCGTTGCGGCCCACAAACAAAAGATCACCAGCCGTCGCTAAAAATCCGCTGTAGCAGGGATCCTGCCAGCGGTACTGCCAGACCAGGGTATTGGTCGTCATATCCATTGCCGCAACAATGCCAACAGTCGGTCTTGTAGATCCGCCAAAATTGCCACCGGTCCAGGTTTTGCCGCTGTGTTCTTCAGGAAGATCGGTATCTTCCATGTACAGGGCCACTGAAGATTCGGAAGCGCAGATATACATGACCTGGCGTGACGGGTCATAGGCACTGGGCGCCCAGTTGGCACCCCCGGCCAGACCTGGTTGTACCAGCACAGGCTCGTATAGAAATGGCGTGAAAATTCTGCCCTGGTTGACCAGTTGAGTCCCTTCAGGGGCCACATCAATAAATTGAGGAATAAATGCATCACCAATCGGGTGAGGTTGCGTTGGCGAAGTGAGCTGTTCAGCGATTTGCGGCACCGGCTTTTCCTCGATACCTATAATCGGTTCACCGGTAATGCGATCGAGTATATACACCCAACCTGTTTTGCCGGCTTCTGCAATAGCCTTGCGTGTTTCTCCCTGGTATTCCATGTCGAACAGAATCACAGGATTGGGCGCATCGTAATCCCAGAGATCATGGTGAACCTGCTGGAAATGCCACCGGTATTCGCCGGTTCTGGCATCAATCGCCACGATGGAATCAGTAAAGAGATTATCCCCTTCACGAATGGCACCATTCATATCAGGGCCCGGATTACCGGTCGAGAAATACACCAGATCAAGTTCGGGATCCACTGCGGGCGTCTGCCAGACTGTGCCACCACCAAACTCGTAAGCCAGTGTGTCCTGCGGCCAGGTATCGTGGCCAAACTCACCAGGACCGGGAATGGTGTAAAAGGTCCAGAGTTTTTCCCCGGTTGCAGCATCAAATGCCTCGACGAGTCCCCTGACGCCTTTCTCAGCACCTGAATAGCCGGTTATGACCATGCCATCATAAAAAAGCGGCGCTCCGGTGATGCTGTAGCCATCCTGCCAGCGCACACTCTGCTGCTCCCAGACTACCTCACCAGTCTCTTCATCCAGTGCAAGCAATCTTGCATCCAGTTGGCCCAGGAAAACCTTGCCATCGCCCAGTGCGACACCCCGGTTATCCCATCCACAGCAAACAGCTTCGCCCATTTCCTCGGGATACTGTGAGTTGTGCTCCCATTTGATTTCGCCGCTGTCTACATCCACGGCGAATGCATCACTGTCACCGGTCGTCATATACAGGACACCATCCTGGTATAAAGGAGTGCCTTCAGCGGAATAACGGGTTTCCAGTCCGGAACCATTCAGGTGAACACGCCATTCGGCTTTCAGTTCCGTGACATTGTCACGATTGATTTCAGAAAGTGGAGACCAGCGCTGGTTAGTAAAGGAACCACCATTGGTGGGCCAGGAATCCACGGGCGGCTGACTAAGTGGGTCTGAATTCAGCGGATTAACTGGCGAGGCGGCTACAGTTGTTGCAGGTGCTTCGCTAGATTCAACTGTATTGTTATCAGCATTGTCATCCTGACTGCACGCTGTAAGAAATACCATCAGGCTGACGAAAAGGATTCTTGCTCTGGACATAACACTCCCCTTTAAACGGTTTGGACCGATTTTCTGTAGACAGGAGATTATATAGAGGGCTGAGCAGTGATTGCCACAGCAAAGGGGTCAGGAAACGTTGAATGTCCGGCGCACGTAGCGCAAGCCAATAAATATAAACGGCCAGATGATGGCGCTGGAAAGTGCGGAAATCATGAATATCAGGTTAGGTGCTGTGTTCTGACTGTTGGCTGTCAGCACCCAGAAAGACAGCAGTTGATGTATTCCGACCAGGATAAGCACGGTGCTGCTTTGCTGAACAGCAGTGAACATGCGCATCCTCTGGTAAAGGCTCAGGGCAAGATAGGCTACCAGTGCCAGGGCTAAGGCATTGAGTCCAAGTAATGAGCCTTCAAGAACATCGATGAAGAATCCGGCCAACCATGCGGTGAAAAGCCCTATGCGATCAGGCAATGCCACCACCCAGTAAATCACGACAAGTGCTACCCATTCAGGTCTGTAGGACTCAAGCCAACCGGGCAAAGGAAAGACAGTGAATAAAGCCGCGCCAAGAAAGGTCGCAAATATTATCCAGCCGCCATGATTTTTTCCGGGATTCTTAGCCATTGGTCAGCCGCCTACTTGAACACCAGGAGAACATTACGGCTTCTGTCCAGCTGTGCCGTTGGTTCTACTGTGACCGTAGCAAAGGGTTCGCCGGGGTCGTGCACAACATCACTGACCACGCCTACAGGATAACCCACTGGAAAACGCCCACCGAATCCGGATGTAACCAGCACATCCCCAACCATGACATCAAAGGTATCTGAAATATTTTGCAGCTCCAGGCGGTGAAAGCTGTCCTGTGTACCGGATGCAATAGCCCGGTTCCCGTTGCGATTGATCTGTATAGGCGTTGAATGCTGCGGATCAGTAATAAGCAATACCCAGCTGGCATAAGGTTCGACATCAATCACCTACCCCATGAGTCCAAAGGCATCAAGTACAGGCTGCCCTTCGTATACACCTTCCACACTGCCCTTGTTAATTAGTACCCGCTTGGTGAAAGGATCTGGCGACTCACCCGTAAGCTGGGCATTCACCACACGTTCATTCACGATGCTCGACGCATTGAGCAGATCATTCAGACGCCTGTTTTCAGCTTCAAGATGGGAAAGTTTCTGCAGTTCATATTCCTGCATCAACAGCTGGTCTTTCATCCGTTGATTTTCAGCGATAAGAAAACTGCGACTCTGGAAATTATTATTGACTGAATCACTGATTGATCGGGGTGTATCCGCCAGCCAGTGTAGTGGCGTGACCAGGTAGGAAGAATAGAAGCGAACGCGGGACAGGTAATCGAAACGACTGTCGACGAGCATCATGACCATCGACAACAAGGCCAGGCCCAGTAATCGATAGCCTTGGGATGTACTTTGAACGAATAGAGATTTGATTTATCTAACCTCTATGAATATTGGGTACAAGATCAAAGGTAAAGGGTACAGGATTTTATATCCTTTTATGCTTTATCTTTGACCCTTTATCTTTTTTATTCCAGTGTGACCAGATCCAGGTCATGAGCATCCATCAATTCCATGGCTTTACCACCGCCCCGTGCAACACAGGTCAATGGATCATCAGCCACGATTACCGGCAATCCGGTTTCTTCACTAAGCAGTTTATCCAGGTCCCGAAGCAGCGCTCCACCGCCAGTTAGAACAAGGCCGCTTTCCGCGATATCTGAAGCCAATTCGGGAGGTGATTGCTCTAATGCACTTTTCACCGCCTGAACTATCGCTGACAGAGGCTCCTGCAGAGCCTCAAGAATTTCATCACCATTGAGTGTAAAACTTCTTGGCACCCCTTCTGCCAGGTTACGTCCCCTGACATCAATTTCATGAATTTCATTGGTATGAAAGGCACAACCGATTTCTTTCTTGATGCGTTCCGCCGTGGCATCACCAATCAGGCTGCCGTAATTGCGTCTCACATGCGTGGTAATAGCTTCATCAAAGCGGTCACCACCGACACGTACTGATTCAGAATACACAACACCATTGAGTGAGATGATGGCTATCTCTGTTGTACCACCGCCAATATCCACAACCATTGAGCCGCTTGCCTGGTCTACTGGCAGGCCTGCACCAATTGCTGCAGCCATGGGTTCTTCAATCAGGCGTACTTCACGGGCACCTGCACTCATGACAGACTCGCGAATGGCGCGTCTTTCAACCTGTGTAGACTTACAGGGTACACATACAAGCACACGAGGACTGGGACGAATGAAATTATGCTCATGCACTTTATGAATAAAGTGCTGCAGCATTTTTTCTGTTACCTGGAAATCGGCAATCACACCATCCTTCAGCGGTCTGATAGCTGTGATATTTCCAGGAGTACGACCCAACATGCGTTTGGCATCACTGCCCACTGCAGTGACGGTTTTCTGGCCGTTATGGATCCGAATGGAAACAACGGAAGGTTCGTTAAGGACTATGCCCTGGTCCCGGACATAAATAAGGGTATTGGCAGTTCCCAGATCGATCGACAAATCATTGGAAAACATACCGCGTAACTTCTTTAACATTGGCTCAGATAGCCCTCAATTGGCAATTTATTTGCAGTTCTTATTGTTATTAGCGTGGGGAATAGCAGTTATAGTGATTAATTCAGTATAATTAGCCGCTTCAGATCGGGCAACTCTAGCAATCTCAAAGACTTGGAGCAAGAATTAAATCTGGTTTGTCAGATTTAAGCCACATTTATCACTGCTTTTGCCCTTATTAGAAATTTGGAGTCACACATGTCTATCGAACTCGCCGATGTGGAAAATATTGCCCATCTGGCCCGCCTGCACCTGACCGACGGGGAAAAAAAAGAAGCAGCTGACAGTATGTCCAACATACTGAAACTCATCGACCAGATGCAGTCTGTGAATACAGACAATATCGAACCCCTTGCCCATGCTTTTGACAGTGTCCAGCGGCTGCGTGATGACAAGGTGACCGAATCCAACAATCGGAATGAACTACAGAAAATTGCGCCGGAATCCGAAGAAGGCCTGTTCCTGGTTCCAAAAGTCATCGAGTAGGCTCACTGCCAACATTTTTAACCAATTATTCATATATTCATGCATAGACTCTCCATGCATCGCATGCATCAGGATCAATAATTATGATTGACGCAACCCTGGCCGAGATTTCCAGGGCGCTGGAAAGCGGAAAAATTTCCAGTGTCGAATTAACAAAGGCTTACCTGGACAGAATTGCCCAGGAGAATGCTGACCTGAATGCCTATATCACAGTGACGGAAGAGCTGGCCCTGTCCCAGGCAGAAGCCGCGGATAAAAGTCGCAGCGAAGGGAAAGCTGGTGCCTTTACCGGAATACCTATTGCCCACAAGGACCTGTTCTGCACCAATGGTATCCGCACCTCCTGTGGATCAAAGATGCTAGATAATTTCATAGCACCTTACGATGCTACCGTTGTTGATCGATTCAATACCGCAGGTGCTGTCACACTTGGCAAAACCAATATGGATGAATTTGCCATGGGTTCTTCAAACGAAACCAGTTTTTACGGTCCTGTCAAAAACCCATGGGACCACTCGCTGGTACCCGGCGGCTCTTCTGGCGGCTCTGCGGCTGCCGTAGCCGCACGATTGTGTGCGGGTGCCACTGCGACGGATACTGGTGGCTCCATTCGCCAACCAGCATCCTTTTCCGGAATTACCGGTATAAAACCCACGTATGGCCGGGTATCCCGCTGGGGCATGGTGGCCTTTGCGTCCAGCCTGGACCAGGCAGGCACCATGACCCAGTCTGCCGAAGATTCCGCCATGATGCTCAACGTGATGGCTGGCCTGGATGAAAAAGATTCCACCTGCAGCACCATTGATACCGAGGATTACACAGCAAACCTCAACAAACCGCTGGAAGGCCTGAAGATCGGATTGCCTGTAGAGCATTTCTCAGAAGGCCTTTCTGCCGATATGGAAAAAAGTATCCGGGAGGCTATTGCCGAATTCGAAAAGTTGGGCGCCACGGTAAAGGATATTCATCTGCCCAATAGCCACCTGTCAGTTTCCGCCTATTACGTCATTGCACCTGCTGAAGCGTCAGCCAACCTGTCACGCTACGATGGTGTCCGGTATGGATATCGCTGTGAAAACCCGGTTGACCTGGAAGACATGTACAAGCGCTCCCGCAGCGAGGGCTTTGGCGCCGAAGTGAAACGCCGCATCATGGTTGGTACCTATGCCCTTTCCGCCGGTTATTACGACGCCTACTATCGCAAGGCGCAGAAAATCAGGCGCCTGATCAAAAATGACTTCCAGGCAGCCTTCGAGGAAGTGGATGTCATCATGGGCCCGACATCTCCACATACTGCGTTTGCAATTGGGTCGCAAAATGATGATCCGGTGACCATGTATCTTGAAGACATCTACACCATCGCCGTCAACCTGGCAGGCCTGCCCGGCATTTCCATCCCGGCTGGATTCATCAACAACCTGCCCGTCGGGCTGCAAATCGTCGGCAAGGACTTTGCCGAAGCGCAGCTGCTGAACGTCGCACACCAGTTCCAGCAGGCTACTGACTGGCACAAGAAAGCTCCGGGAGAATAATTAATATGGAATGGGAAACAGTCATCGGACTTGAGGTTCACGTGCAATTGTCCACGGCCTCAAAATTATTTTCCGGTACCAGTACCGAATTTGGGGCCGATCCGAACACACAGGCCAATATTTACGACCTGGCAATGCCCGGCACACTGCCTGTGCTGAATAAAGAAGCACTGAAAATGGCGGTGAAGTTTGGCCTCGCCATTGATGCTGAAATTGGTAAAACCTCGGTCTTTGACAGGAAAAACTATTTCTATCCGGATCTGCCCAAGGGCTACCAGACGTCACAACTGGATTTTCCAACCGTGGGCAAAGGGACACTGACAATCGACATGGAAGATGGCACTCACAGAACCATCGGCGTCACCAGGGCACACATGGAAGAAGATGCAGGCAAGTCGCTGCATGAAGATTTTCATGGGAAAACCGGGATAGACCTGAATCGTGCCGGGACCCCCCTGCTGGAAATTGTATCTGAACCGGATCTGAGAAATGCGAAGGAAGCAGTGGCTTATCTTAAGAAGCTGCATTCCATAATCTGTTACCTGGGTATTTCTGACGGAGAAATGTCCCAGGGCTCCATGCGTTGTGACGCCAATGTTTCAGTCAGACCAAAAGGCACAACTGAATTGGGGATGCGCACGGAAATCAAGAACATCAACTCTTTCCGCTTTGTAGAAAAGGCTATCAATATAGAAGTGGAACGCCAGATCGATCTCATCGAGGATGGCGGGACAGTGACACAGGAAACACGTCTTTACGATTCCGAGAAGAATGAAACACGTTCCATGCGCAGCAAGGAAGTAGCCAATGACTATCGCTATTTTCCTGAGCCTGACTTATTGCCCGTTGTCATCGACGATACCTTTATTGAAGCGGTGCGTGAAACGCTGCCGGAATTACCTGATATCAAGAAGCAGCGCTTCCAGGACCAGTATGGCCTGAGCGAATACGATGCCATGGTGTTATCAGCCGACCTTGATACAGCGAATTACTTTGAAGAAGTGACTACTGTCTGTGATGACGCCAAGCTCAGCACCAACTGGGTGATGGGTGATTTACAGGCTTATCTCAACAAGGAAGAGATCCCTATCTCCGAAAGCATCGTCAGTGCGAAGGCGCTTGGTGGGCTGATCAGTCGCATCAAGGACAACACGATTTCATCGAAGATTGCCAAAACTGTTTTTGAAGCCATGCTGGCAGGTGAAGGCGATGCCGACAGCATCATTGAAAGCAAGGGGCTAAAACAAGTGACTGATACCGGCGCCATTGAGGCCTTGGTCGATGAAGTTATCGCCAATAACCCGGACCAGGTTCAACAATTCAGGGATGGCAAGGAACAGGTAATAGGATTCTTTGTTGGCCAGGTGATGAAAGCGTCCCAGGGCAAAGCCAATCCAGGGCAGGTCAATCAGATGCTGAAAGAAAAACTGGCTGAATAGCCAGGTCGGGGTCAGACCAACTTGATCGGCCCTTATTAAGAAATTATCCACAAGTCATTGAATCAAGTTGCTCTGACCCCTTTGATACCATGACACAAAATAGAGTAGTAGCATGAAAACAGACAAGAAAACCGGCGCCGACAGAACCCAGCCCGCTGTTCGTGATGAGTGGTGGAGTGATGAACGCGTTAAAACTTTCCTGGAACTGGAAAGCTCAAACGATGAATCACCGGATTTTCATGTCCTGATGAAAGCCTACCGCGGCATGGTGCCCGAAGCCTTTCAGCGATTCGTGAATTTCTTCCTGGAGTCAGGTCGCAATATCAATGAGCCGGACATGCACGGCAACACTATCTTAGGGATTGTGTCGACTCACCGGAATTCTGGCGAGTATGCTCAGATTTTGAAAAATTCCGGCGCTGAGTAACCGGCTAATACCTTTTCCGGCCACCGCTCCTGTTTCCGCCTTTGTTACCACCTTTACCGCCGCGACTACCTTCCGATTTAAAATTTGAAGGCCGGGAAAACGATGGTGGTGCTTTCAGTAATTCTTCGGGCGGATACTCACAAGGCAGTTTCATCTGAATCATTTCTTCGATCTCAGGTATCTTGAAGGAATCATCTTCATCAGCAAAACTGACTGATGTTCCCAGGGCGCCGGCCCGACCGGTACGTCCGATACGATGCACATAATCCTCAGAATCTTCCGGAAGCGTAAAGTTCACCACGTGGGTGATGTCATCAATATGCAATCCCCTGCCCGCAACATCTGTCGCCACTAGCACCTGAATATCGGCATTTTTGAACGCCTCCAGGGTTTTCACGCGTTTGGGCTGGGAAATTTCACCCGATAACAGGCCAACACTGACACCATTCCTGTGCAGGTTGTCAGCAAGGCGCCTGGCCTGGTCGCGCCTGTTGGTGAAAACGATGACACGTTCCCCTTCATCACTTTCAATCACGTTATAGAGCAGCGCATATTTCTGATCGGTTGTGACCAGGTATACTTTCTGGTCCACGTTATCCGTGGCGACCTTTTCCGGCTCCACTTCAATTCTGATCGGGTCCACAGCCCAGCGTTCGGCCAGTGTAAGAATGTCATCAGTAAAAGTCGCACTGAACAGCATGGTCTGACGACAATCTTTCTTCGGTGTTGCTGCAACAACCTGTCTCACCTGGGGAATGAAACCCATATCAAGCATGCGGTCAGCTTCATCAAGGACAAGCAATTCCACCATGCTGAGATCAATATTTTTGTTTCGGACAAAATCCAGTAGTCGCCCTGGTGTTGCTGCGACGATATCCACGATTTCATTGTCGAGAATTTTCTGTTGTTTCTGGTAATCGATTCCACCTACCAGAGTGACCGTATTCAGATCCGTATATTTGCACAACGCTTCAGAGTCCTTGGCAATCTGCATGACCAGTTCGCGCGTCGGCGCAATCACCAGGGCCCTAGGCTCTCCGACATAACGTTCTTCTTCGACGGGATTCTTGACCAGATCATTAATAATAGTGGTCAGAAATGCTGCAGTTTTTCCAGTGCCTGTCTGTGCCTTGCCTGTAACATCATGACCTTCAAGTGTGATTTCCAGACTTTGTGCCTGGATAGGCGTGCAAAACTCGAATCCTAGATCATCGACAGCCCTGAGGAGCGATTCGGGAAGATCAAAATCTTTGAATTTAACTTGCTGACCTGGATCAGGAGGGGATTCCGGAGAGGTATTTTCTTCTGTCACCTGCGAACTACCAAATTACTCAATACATTTACTCATTTATAGGCATATTATCGGGGCGTATCATAACGAAAAGCATGCAGGCATTAAATGAAAATATGTGACACGTGCCAGGTGAATTACCCGGATAGCGCCAATTACTGTGTAAATTGCGGCAAAATGCTGACCCAGATTGATCAGGAGGAGTCATTAGCCGGAAATAAAACGGGCGGATGGAACCTTTTCTGGCTAACACTGATCGGCAGCCTGGCGATTTCCTTTGTCCTGGTTGCCGTGTTTCATCTTCCCGTTTTTATACTTGGGGCAATTCTGCCCCTGTTCTGGCTGGATAAACTGAAAAAGAAATAACGCCTTTGATCAATCCCGGCAACGATAGATTACAAACATCTGCTCACCATCATCTATTCCTGATGCGGCGACAATAGCATCACCACGCCCGGCCGCCCTGTTTCTGGCCAGCGTACGCAATTCCTGCTCAACTTTTTCCCGGTTTCTTTCCAATACCACTTTATCCAGGACTTGGACTGTCGTAGTGCCGGTACGTTCACAGCTGGCCACTTCACTTTGACTGAGTACGGCAACATTCTCGCCTTCAGGAGTCAACTTGACCCAAACACAAGCGCTTAGGATCACTGTCATTATCATTAACACCAGAATTCTAAAAAGAGCCATACACTAATTTCCTTAATCTCTATTGAATTTCACATTGACCTCAATACTGACAAGGTCCTGTGCCATATTCAGGTACTGATCAAGTCCGAAATCTGTTCTGTTGAAACTCCCTGTTGCCAGCATGCCGATAGTACTGCCAGTGAGTTCACCATCACTTCCGCCAAAAAATTCCACATACAGGGTCCAGGGTTTTGTCACACCGACAAAATTCAGCTCACCATGAAAATCAGCAGTATTCTCACCCGTGATATCTACACTGGTAGTAGTGAATGTGGCTTCCGGATAAAGCGGGGCATTAAACCAGACACTGCTGTTTACCAGTGTTTCTACAACATCACCGTCAGCCATACTCAAGCTGCCCATTTGTACAGTTGCAGTTAACCTGGAATTGGACAGGTCATCGAAATCCATAAGCAGTGTTGCTGAATAATTATCAAAGCGGCCAACCAGGTTCAGGTATTGCTGTTGCATAACGCGAAACAACACGCTGCCGTACTGCCTGGTCAACGTATAAGAAACTGTTTCTTCCTGTGCCTGCACCACCGTTGCTGTTAAAGAAGCTCCAAACAGAATTGTTCCAAAAACGAGTCCGGTAAAACCTTTAATACGCTTTTTCATTACTACACCCTTATTAGCATGTTGAATTTTAGAACCACTATCCACAGCAGGGACAATGTGGATTTTTCTTAAGTACCATTTCCCTGAATTGCATGGTTTGCGCATCAAGAAAAAGCAGACGCCCGGTCAGGGTTTTCCCGATTCCGGTAATAAGTTTAATACATTCCATGGCCTGCAGAGTGCCAATGATTCCGACCAAAGGTGCCATCACGCCGCTTTCCGAACAGCTTAAATTCATGTCGTCGCCTTCCTGGTACAGACACTGGTAACAGGGGTTATCGCCTTGCCGGGAGTCAAACACACTGACCTGCCCTTCCATGCGAATGGCAGCACCGGAAACAAGAGGAGTCTTGTGTTTTACACAGGCGGCGTTAATGGCAAAACGCGTGGAAAAATTGTCCGTACAGTCCAGGACGACATCAGCATCAGCGACGTTTTCCTCCAGGGCGCTTCCTTCCAGCCTGCCCTCAATACATTCCACTTTAATTTCGGGGTTGAGGGCTGCCAGCGTTTTTTGCGCAGAATCGACTTTGGGTATTCCAACACTGCCAGTTGAATGTGCCACCTGACGCTGCAGATTGCTGAGATCAACCGTATCGTCATCAGCCAATACCAGTTGACCCACCCCGCTACTGGCCAGGTACATTGCTGCCGGGCAACCAAGGCCACCAAGACCTATGATCAGAACTTTTGCATCCAGTAGTGCTTCCTGGCCCACAACATCCATTTGCGGCAGCATGATCTGCCGGCTGTATCTGAGTAATTCGTCGTCGTTCATTTGGTCATTTTGCACTCAACAATTTCTTCCTGGAACCAGCTCCTAGCGGCTCCCGATTGTGACTCTTTCATGTCCCGCCAGGTCCCTGGATGTCTCGACATCACTATATCCATTTTCCGTCAGGATTTTCCGGACTCTCTCCCCCTGGTCATAACCGTGTTCAAGCAGTAACCAGCCACCTTTTACCAGGCAACTGATGCTGTCTTTAGCTATTCGCCTGATAGCGTCCAGACCGTCATCGCCCGAGACTAACGCAAGCTCAGGTTCAAAGCGAACATCACCTTCATCCAGATGTCTGTCCCCTGCTTCTATATAAGGCGGATTGCTGGCAATGGCATTGAATTTTTTACCTTCCAGGGTTTGCAGCCAATTGCCCAGGAAAAAGTGAATATTATCCAGCTTGAACTCAGTGGCATTTTCCAATGCAACGCTTAAGGCTTCCGGAGATATATCAGTAGCGAGAATTTCCCAGTCGGGCTTTTCACTGGCCAGCGCGATGGCAATTGCCCCCGATCCTGTCCCCAGATCCGCAACCCGGGCCTTCGTTTCACCCTTGAGTTTTTCAAGGGATTTTTCCACAAGCAACTCCGTTTCCGGTCGCGGTATCAGCACATGCTGATTCACTTTCAACGCCAGTCCCCAGAATTCACGCCTGCCTGTCAGATAGGCAACAGGCTCGCCTTCCTGTCTCCTTCTTACAAGATCAAGAAATAGATGCTGCTCCGGCATGGCAGGGATATGTTCAGGCCAACCGTATAACCAGGAGCGGGTCTGGCCTACAGCCAATGCAAGGAGTATTTCTGCGTCCAGACGGGCTGATTCACTATCAGCCAGTGCATGCTCACCGTCTGCCAGCAATTGTTTGATAGTCGCCATTGAGAAAAATTCTCTGTTTAGCTTGCCATTTCAGCGAGCTGATCCGCCTGGTGTTCCGTGATCAGTGTCTGGATGATTTCGCCAATATCCCCTGCCATGACTTCATTCAGGCGATTGAGCTTGAGATTGATACGATGGTCAGTAATGCGACCATCCGGATAATTATAGGTTCGAATTTTTTCGGAACGGTCACCGCTGCCCACCAGGTTACGTCGGGCATCGGATTGTTCCTTTTGCTGCTCTGCCTCTGCTGCCGATTGCAGTTTTGCCTGCAGCAGCGACATGGCCCTGGCCCTGTTTTTGTGCTGGGAACGTTCATCCTGACACTCCACCACAATACCTGTCGGGATATGGGTCAGGCGAATGGCTGAATCCGTTTTATTAACATGCTGGCCACCGGCACCGCTTGCACGAAAGGTGTCGACACGAAGATCAGCCTTACTGATCTCAATTTCTTCAACATCATCTATTTCCGGCATCACGGCCACTGTACAAGCCGACGTGTGCACCCTGCCCTGAGTCTCGGTTTCAGGTACCCGTTGTACACGATGGGCGCCTGATTCAAATTTCAGCTGTCCGTACACATTTTTCCCTTCGACCCTGGCAATCAATTCCTTGTAGCCGCCGTGCTCACCATGACGCTCACTGACAATTTCCACGTTCCACCCCTGGGTTTCTGCATAACGGGAATACATCCGGTAGAGGTCGCCCGAAAAAATGGCGGCTTCATCCCCACCTGTCCCGGCCCTGATTTCAAGGAAGACATTGCAGGAATCCTTGGGGTCTTTCGGTAAGAGAAGTTTCTGTAGTTCCAGATCCAGCGTTTCCAGCCTGGCTTCACCAGTACTGATCTCTTCCTCGGCCATTTCCCGAACTTCAGGATCACTGTCTTTTTGCAGTGACCTGGCTTCATCCAGGTCAGACATGACCTGCTCGTATACACTGAAACTTTTCACCACAGGTTCCAGTTCTGCATATTCCTTGGAGAAATCGCGGAACTTGTTCTGATCGCTGATGATGTCAGCATCGCTCAGCAAGCCTTCCAGCTCTTCATAGCGTTCGCGAAGGTTTTCCAGTTTGCTGAAAATAGATGGGTTCATAGTTATTGGGTATCTTTACTGCAATACTGTATTCGTTAGAGGATTACAGCGTTTTGGGTTGCATTTTTAGCGTTTATGTTCGTTTTCCGGCTCCAAAGCAATTTCCGGCTTGGACTCTTTTTCTGTGTCGGAATCACTTTCTGTGCCGAAGGCACTGACTTCTTCGTTACTGGCTTCCAGTTCAAACAGTTCTTCTGCCAGATGGATCAATTCACTGCGACCATCTGCACTGGCCTTTTTCATCTGCACACTTGGTGCATGAATAAGCTTGTTGGTTAACAGACGCGCCAGGTTGGAAAGCACTTTCTCCGGTGACTCACCCTTATCCAGAAGCTTGAATGCTTTTTCCAACTCAGTGTCACGGATCGATTCGGCTTTTTGACGAAAACTCTTCAGCGTTGAAACAACTCCCAGGGTGCGAAGCTTCTCATCGTAATTGTCGACTCCACGGTCAATAATTTTTTCTGCTTCCCGGGCAGCTTTCTGCCTGCTTTGCATATTTGAATCAATCACCTGGGCCAGGTCATCCACGCTGTAAAGATAAATGTCCTCCAGCTCACCAGCTTCCGGTTCAATATCGCGCGGTACTGCCAGGTCAACCATGAAAATGGGTTTATGCTTGCGCGCCTTGAGTGCGCGTTCCAGAGCGCCCTTGCCAACAATAGGAACCTGGCTAGCAGTAGAGCTCACCACGATATCGGCCTTTTCCAGCTCTTCCGCCAGGTCGGCAAGCAGAACAGCATGGACATCGTATTTTTCTTTCAGCTCAAGTGCGTGTTCCAGTGTTCGGTTGGCCACTGCCACATTCGCTACACCGGCATTTCGCAAATGCTGAACAACAAGTTCAATGGTGCGACCTGCGCCGATCATGAGCGCACTGGTTTGGGAGAGGTCACTGAAGATTTGTTCAGCAAGGGTAACCGCTGCGAAAGCGACTGAAACCGGATTTTCACCAATGGCTGTATCTGTCCGCACCTGTTTTGCCACGGCAAAGGTTTCTTCAAACAGACGACTCAGGTTATTGCCAACGGTTCCCGCTTCACGAGCTACAGCATAGGCTGATTTCAATTGCCCGAGTATCTGCGGTTCACCCAGGACCATGGAGTCCAAACCACTGGCCACGTTCATACAGTGTCTGACTGCATCGCTGTCATTGTGGATATACACACAGTCCTTCAGGTGATCCAGGCTCAACTGATGGTAATCGGCCAGCCATTGCTGGATATGCAGATAGACCTCTTCGTTTTTTTCGCTTGCGGCCTTGGCTTCGCCAGGCTCACAATATAATTCAGTCCGGTTGCAGGTTGAAACGATAACCAGTTCATCCAGTCCCACGTCAGCACAAGCCAGTTGCAGGGCGTCATGCATTTTTTCCGGAGCAAAGGCCACTTTTTCACGGACATCAATACTTGCCGTGTTGTGGTTAATGCCCAGTAGCAACGTAGCCATAAAATCCTGTGCGTTAAATGCGGGTTAGATTCGAATTCAATAAACCCCCGGAAATGCCATTTCCGAAGCCAAGCTGCGCATTTTACTCAATACACCCCCCCGTGCCTATCCAAGGAACCCCTGATTAAAGCGCCATTCAGCTCTGATGACCGATACTGTGCAAAATTCCGGGAAATTCAGGACATTGTTCATATCTTCAACAATACAGGCCAATCACAATGGTGTTGGCATTGAGCGGAATATCCCCCCTCGCTATACTAAATACCTGCTATGAGAACCAATCAGACAATATTTCCAACTTTGCCGGAGGCTGTAAGCCCAATCCGGCTGTTTCTAGTTGCCCTTGCCTTTTCCTTTTTAACAGCCTGCGCCACCACGACCGTAGAGCCTGTTGAGCAGGAAACAGTTGCTTTGGAAGAATCCCCTGAATTCGATGTCGAGGTGGTTCCGGAACCATTTCCTGAACCCGAAGAAATACAGTATGCGAACTTTGACGAAGATGTATTAGCCAGGGTCATCATTGCCGAAATGGCAGGTCAACGCGGTTATAACCAGAAAGCTCTCGAGGATTACCTCGCCCTGGCCAGGGAAACCAAAGATATCAATATCATCAAACGTGCCTCACGTATTGCTTCTTTTATACGTGATATTCCAGGTGCAATTGAAATGGGCGAGCTTTGGCTGGAAAAGGAACCTGAATCAGGAGAGGCGCTGAGAACACTGGCGTTCCAGATGGCATCATTCGGACGTTACCGTGAAGCACTGGGACATATGAAAAAACTCCTGGCGCTGGGATTCAATATCGACTTCAGACTGATTACCAACCGAACGTCTGTGGACACCAGTGCTGAGCTATTCATTGATGCATTGATTGCCGATCTCGAGGAACTCAGAACACTTTATCCAGACAACCAGTCCATACAATTGGGCCTGGCACATCTTTACCACCAGAATGAACAGATCCAGGAAGCCTACGATATTGTCAGCCAGTTAACCGGCGCCATGAACAACAATCCTGATGTTGTCCTGCTCGAAGTAGAATTGCTGGAGCTGCTGAATCAGGACGAAAAGGCCAGAGATCGATTGCAGGAAGCCCTGGAAAACAATAACAATCACAAGCAGCTGCGTTTTCAGTACGCCCGCAAGCTTGTTGATGATCAGCGTTACCCGGAAGCACGAGACCAGTTCGCTATTATCGTTGAACAGAATCCGGATGATTTTGACATGCTCTACTCACTGGCCCTGCTCAGCATGGAAATCAACCTGTTCAGCGAAGCAAGGCAATATTTTGAGCGCATGGTGGCCAATGCCCAGCGCCTGGATGATTCCCATTACTATCTGGGATTCATCAGTGTGCAGGAAAACAGGAATGACGAAGCTATAGAACATTTCTTCAATGTGAACGGTGGCGGCAACTTCCTGCAGGCACAGCGCAGTCTCACAGAACTGATGGTGCAGGCGGGGCGTTACCGTGAAGTAAGGTCACGGTTGCAGAATATCCGCTTCAGAAACCCTGACTACAATATCGCCCTGCTTTCCATGGAAGCCAATGTCCTGATGGACCAGGGTTTTATGGATGATGCCGGGCGCATTCTCAATAACGCTGTTGGCGCTTTCCCGAATAATATCCAGCTGCTGTTCCTGCGTTCTGTCTACAGTCAGGAGCTGAACGATCTGGCACTGATGGAGGCAGATTTGCGCAGGGTCATTCAACTTAACCCAAATAACCCGGTGGCCTATAACAGCCTTGGTTATACCCTTGCCGACAGAACTGATCGTTATGAAGAAGCCTATGAGCTAATCAAGCGCGCCTATGATCTGGCTCCCAACGACCCTGCCATTATTGACAGCATGGGCTGGGTGCAATATCGCCTTGGCCTGTATGAAGATGCCATCAGAAATCTCGATCGCGCTTATGAACTGTTTCCAGACCATGAAGTTGCTGCCCATCTTGGTGAAGTATTGTGGGTAACAGGAGAACGGTCAAAGGCCAGGAATCTCTGGCGCCAGGCCCTGGAAACCCAGCCAGACAGTGAATTTATCCGCAGCACCATGGAGCGGCTCACTTCTGAATCTCGCTGATCAAACCCTTCGCTTCATTATTCAGCCAGCCCGCTACCTGACCACGGGATTACTTTCCTGCCTGTTGTTTTCCTTTGCCTCCACTCCCATGGATACGAAATCCAATGACGACAACCAACAACCACGGCCTATGTTGGAAGAATGGAACCTGCGCGGCAGGTTAAATATACGAAGCGACAATCAATCTGACACGATTAATATCAACTGGCTTCAGCAGGCTGAAACCTATGACATCAACCTGAGTGGCACATTGGGTCTGGGCGCAGTTCGTTTAAGTGGCGGCCCCGGCGGTGTCCTGATTGAAAAATCCGGCAATGAACCGGTAAGGGCAAGCAGCCTGGAAGCCATTACTGCTGAAATGCTGGGGTATGCTTTTCCCGCGTCGGAATTGTTGTACTGGGTACGCGGCATCCCCGCTCCCGGCAGGCAGGCTCGTGTAGAGCGCAATACCGAAGGGCTTATAGACTCCCTGGTACAGGATGACGCCAGCGGATTGGAGTGGACGCTGGAATATGACCGTTTCGAACTGGTCGAAGGCCACCCTGTTCCCGGCCGTATTCGACTTGAACAATCGCCGTTCCGTCTCACTTTACTGATCAACAACTGGGAATTGCCCTGAGGACCATCCCCTGGAAACCCTTTCCCTGCCAGCACCAGCCAAGCTCAACCTGTTCCTGCACATCAATGGACAGCGGGATGATGGTTACCACGACCTGCAAACCGTGTTTCAGCTGCTGGATTACGGGGACAGGCTGACTTTCACCACCAGTGAAGACAATGAAATCCGCTTCAGCTGCAATATTCCTGAACTGGAAAGCCCACAAAACCTGGTGATGCAGGCGGCCAGGCTGCTATGGAAAGAAACCGGCCAGCACAAGGGCACCCAAATATCGCTGGAAAAAACCCTCCCATCTGGCGGAGGCCTGGGTGGCGGAAGCTCGGATGCAGCCACCACTTTACTGGCCCTGAACAAGCTATGGTCATGTGGTCTGCAGACCGGTGAACTGGCTCAAATCGGGCTTTCCCTTGGAGCCGATGTTCCCGTGTTTGTGAACGGGTTTTCAGCCTGGGCTGAAGGTGTGGGCGAAACTTTGCAAGTTATTGATATTCCAGAGCGTTGGTACCTGGTCCTGACCCCTGATTGTCACGTCTCAACAGGGGAAGTTTTTTCCCATCCGCAATTGACAAGACACACTCCCGCCATCAAAATACCCGCCTTTCCGTTTTCGGGCAGCAAAAATGACTGCGAAACGCTGGTCTGCAGCCTTTATCCAGACGTGAAAAAGGCGCTGGACTGGCTTTCCTCCGTTGAAAATGTTGCCCTGGCACGTATGACCGGGACAGGTTCGAGCATATTTGCAGCATTTGAGACAGAACAGGAAGCGAATCTGGTGCTGGCTAAAGCCTGCAAAGAATTACCGGATCTGAAATCAGCCTTTGTTGCCCGGGGAGTCAGTGAGTCTCCTGTTCACCGGACAATAGCTCAGGTTTAAATAAGTTAGTTTTCTTGGGATGATCCCAAGTGGCAAGGTAAACAGACACAAGGTTTTCCTTTTACTTTGCTACCAAAATATAGTTTTTTAAAGAAGTAATTGGGGTGTCGCCAAGTGGTAAGGCACAAGGTTTTGATCCTTGCATGCGGAGGTTCGAATCCTCCCACCCCAGCCATTACATAAAGTAACCGATCACAAAAATCGTTCCAGACAATAATAAATAGAAACAGGACAGGATCTAAAGACATGGCCAACAACTTGATGGTTTTCTCAGGCAATGCCAATCCGGAACTGGCGGAGAAAGTTGCCCGCTGGCTGGGTGTTCCCCTGGGTCGAGCCGATGTCCAGAAATTCAGTGACGGTGAAATCAGTGTAGAGCTGAACGAGAATGTGCGTGGCCAGGATGTTTTTATCATCCAGCCAACCTGTGCACCGACCAACAGCAATCTCATGGAACTGTTGTTGATGGCCGATGCGCTGCACCGCTCCTCCGCTAACCGTATCACTGCTGTGATCCCCTACTTTGGCTATGCCCGCCAGGATCGACGTGTCAGATCTGCGCGTGTGCCAATCAGCGCCAAGGTTGTCGCCGACATGATCAGTGCCGTCGGTGTTAACAGGCTGCTGACCGTAGACCTGCATGCAGAGCAAATCCAGGGCTTCTTCCAGATTCCGGTGGACAACGTTTATGGCTCTCCAGTGCTGGTCGATGAAGTGATCCGTAACAATTACAAAAACCTGATGGTGGTGTCTCCAGATATCGGTGGTGTGGTCAGGGCGCGTGCTTTTGCCAAACAACTGGATATTGATCTTGCTATCATCGATAAACGCCGTCCGAAAGCCAATGAATCCCAGGTCATGAACCTGATTGGTGAAGTCAAAGGCCGTACCTGTCTGATCGTAGATGACATGGTGGATACAGCCGGGACTCTATGCAAGGCTGCTGATGCCCTCAAGGAAGAAGGCGCAATCAAAGTGGTTGCCTACTGTACGCATCCCATACTGTCAGGTAATGCCATGGAAAATTTGAACAACTCTTCTCTCGACTCACTGGTAGTTACAGACACTATTCCGTTGTCGGAAGAAGCAAAGAAGTGCAAGAAGATTCGCCAGCTCACCATGGGTAAATTCCTGGGTGAGTCAATCAGGCGAGTCAGTAATGAAGAGTCTGTCAGTGCCATGTTTGATAACACGTAATAAACGTGTGAATTGAACAGAGCACGACAGTTACATAAACCCTTCCGGGTTGGTCGCAGACCCTGAAGACAAGCTATTTAAAGAGGACAAAAAAATGGCTAAGCAAGAATTTATACTGGACGTATCGTCCAGAGCTGATGTGGGGAAAGGTGCGAGCCGCCGCCTGCGTCGTTTAGAAGGCAACATTCCAGGCATCATCTATGGTGCCGGCAAAGATCCCGTGTCCATCACGATCAGGCATGATGCAATTTTGCATGCCACGGAAAATGAGGCTTTCTTCTCATCCATTATTGATCTGAACCTGGACGGCACCAAAGAAAGCGTCGTAATCAAGGATCTGCAAAGGCACCCCGCCAAACGTCAAATCATCCATGCGGATTTCCTGCGTGTGCGTGCAGACGTTGCTCTTACTGTTAACGTACCACTTCACTTCATCAATGAAGAGAAATGTATTGGTGTTAAACAGGAAAATGGTCAGATCATTACATCAATGAATGAACTCCAGGTATCGTGTCTTCCAAAAGACCTGCCAGAGTACATTGAAGTGGATATGCTTGATGTTCACGTTGGCGACATCGTTCACATCTCCGACCTGAACCTGCCTGAAGGCGTCACCAGTGTCGAACTTTCTCATGGCGAAGGACATGACTCTGCCGTTGTATCTGTTAGCGAAATTCGCGAGCAGGTCATCGAAGAGCCAGAAGCTGAAGCTGCAGAAGGTGAAGAAGGTGAAGCACCAGAAGGCGGTGACGCAGGTGGTTCTGGCGACTCTGCCGGCGACGAAGAAAGCAGCGAGTAATCTCGTCTAAGCTATTCTCACTATGAGCGGCATAAAACTTATTGTTGGCCTGGGAAACCCGGGCCAGCAATACCGTTTCACTCGCCATAACGCCGGTGCCCTTTTCCTGGAAAGTCTATGCGACGACTATCACGGGGAACTGCGTCCGGAAAGCAAGTTTTTTGGCACTGCTGAGCGCATCACCATTGATGGATGCGACGTGAGACTGCTTTTTCCAACAACGTTCATGAACGCAAGCGGCCAGGCTGTATCAGCCATGGCAAAGTATTTTGATATTGCACCGGAAGAAATTCTTGTGGCCTACGATGAGCTGGACCTGCCAGTAGGTACAGTACGACTGAAAAGTGGCGGCGGTCATGGCGGACATAACGGTGTTCGTGACATCACCAAGGCCCTGGGCAGCAATGCATTTCATCGGCTGCGAATCGGTATTGGCCGGCCTACTGTAAAAGGCAAGGACTATGTGCTGAGTGAACCTTCAAAGCAGGAAGCTGAAGCCATCCAGAATAATTTCGATGATGCCATCAGTCTCATGCCAACACTGGTCGCCGGCAATATTCAGGATGCGATGAAGAAACTCCATACCAACCCGGATGCAATAGAGAAAAAGAAGGACAGCACTGATGGGAATTAAATGCGGTATTGTTGGATTACCCAATGTAGGCAAATCCACTCTTTTTAACGCCCTCACTGAAGCAGGTATCGCAGCTGAGAATTTCCCCTTCTGCACTATTGAGCCTAATGCAGGTATAGTCCCTATTCCGGATCCACGCCTTGATGCCATCGCAGCTATCGTCAATCCCAAGGAAACCATTCCCACCACCATGGAGTTCGTGGACATTGCCGGGCTCGTAGCCGGCGCCTCCAAGGGCGAAGGCCTGGGCAACCAGTTCCTGCACAATATCAGGGAAACTGATGCAATTGCTCACGTGGTACGGTGCTTTGAAGACGACAACGTGGTTCACGTTTCTGCCAGCATCAATCCAAAAAGCGATATCGAAACCATCAACACGGAACTGGCTCTTGCTGACCTGGAAAGTGTGCAAAAAGCTTTCGACAAGATCAGCCGTGTCGCCAAAAGTGGAGACAAGGATGCCCAGAAACAGGCCGCCCTGCTGGACAGAGTCCAGAATCACCTCGATGAAGGTCAGCCAGTACGTAGCCTGGGTCTCGACGAAAATGAACTGGCAGATATCTATACCCTCCACCTGCTGACGGTAAAACCCACCATGTATATTGCCAACGTGGATGAAGACGGGTTTGAAAACAATCCTCACCTGGATGTCGTCAGGGAAATTGCCTCGAATGAAGGTGCTGAAGTAGTTGTGGTCTGTAATAAACTGGAATCCGAGATTGCCGAACTGGACGACGAAGAAAAAGGCGTCTTCCTTGAAGAAATGGGCATGACAGAGCCTGGCCTCGACCGGGTTATTCGCGCCGGTTATACACTGCTGGGCCTGCAAACCTATTTCACTGCCGGACCCAAGGAATGCCGCGCCTGGACAGTGAAAAAAGGCGCCACGGCTCCCAAGGCTGCTGCCGTTATTCATACGGATTTCGAAAAAGGCTTTATCCGTGCCGAGGTAATCGGATATGACGATTTCATAGCCAACAATGGCGAACAGGGTGCCAAGGATGCCGGAAAATGGCGACTGGAAGGCAAGGACTATATTGTCGCTGATGGCGACGTGATTCACTTCCGTTTCAACGTTTAAAACACCCAAATCCTTGACTTTACAGGGACAGAAAACGAAAATGCGCATCCTTTGAAACACCTACGCTAACTGGAAAGTTTGGATTTCCGTAGCGAGGTCCTCAAGTGTGCTGTAGATGTGGATTTAATTTTGCATTTACGACGCAGGCGTATACAGACATACGTTGAGGATGAATTGCAAAATTAGGTTCACAGATGCAGTACAATTGTGAATCGCAGTAGGAAATCAAGGCTACGTAGCTCAGCCGGTTAGAGCACAGCATTCATAATGCTGGGGTCGGTGGTTCAAGTCCACCCGTAGCTACCATATTCTAGTCCATACTAGTACGCTAGTATCCATAAGCCCTTGTTTTCAAGGGCTTTTTATTTTATTGTTTGTCCAAGATAATGCGTACTAATTTACGTAGATACCATCTTTTTTGACG
>Ga0181563_10000539_pt1 | contig 36136 bp, 33 predicted proteins | sample 011ome_25_FD_133759 | JGI IMG/M metagenome (GOLD analysis project Ga0181563, IMG submission 133759) | Coastal salt marsh microbial communities from the Groves Creek Marsh, Skidaway Island, Georgia - 011512CT metaG (megahit assembly) | ecosystem: Environmental > Aquatic > Marine > Intertidal...
AGTCTCGGGCGGAAGCACCGGTCTCGGTCGTGCCACCGCGGAGATCCTGGTCGCGGAGGGCGCTCACGTGGTCGTCATCGCTCGCCGTCCTGATGCCGTGGAGGAGGCCGTCACCCAGCTCGGTGACAGGGCTCGTGGGATGAGCGCCGATCTGGCCGATCCGGAGGCCGCTGCCTCGTCCGTCAGTTTCGCCATCGACAACTTCGGTCGCCTTGATGGGGCCCTGATCAGCGTGGGCGGCCCGCCTGCGGGATCTGTCATGAGCACGACGGACGAGACGTGGCAGTCGGCCTTCGCAACCGTCTTCCTCGGCTCATTGCGCATGGCGCGCGAGACCTGTAGCGGCATCCGCGCCTCCGGGGTGATCGGAGGGTCTCTTGCCTTCGTGCTGTCCACGTCTGCGGTGGAGGTCTTTCCCGGGCTCACCACGAGCAACGGCCTTCGACCCGGCCTGGGCATGCTCGTCAAGGATCTCGCCGATGAGGTCGGACCCGAGGGCATTCGCGTCAACGGTCTGCTCCCCGGACGGATCGCCACCGCTCGACTCGCCAGTCTGGACGAGGCCACGGGTGACCCGGCCGCGGCAAGGGCACGAGCAAGCGCGGCGATTCCACTGAGGCGCTACGGCGAACCGGAGGAATTCGGGCGTGCAGCAGCGTTCGTCCTTAGCCCCGCAGCCTCGTACATGACCGGAAGCCTGGTGCGCGTGGACGGTGGCGTCACCCGCAGCCTGTGATGATGGAGCTACGCGCTCTCGCCTGCGAACTGGGTTCGGTACAGGTCGGCATAGGTGCCGTCGAGAGCGAGCAGCTCCTCGTGCGTTCCGCGCTCTCGAACCTGGCCCGCCTCGACCACGAGAATCTGGTCAGCGCGGCGGATCGTGCTCAAGCGGTGAGCGATGACGAGTGAGGTCCGGCCCTCAAGCGCAGTGTCGAGCGCTCGCTGGACCGCCGCCTCGCTCTCGCTGTCCAGGTGCGCCGTGGCCTCGTCCAGCACCACGATGCGCGGGGCCTTGAGCATCAGCCTCGCCAGGGCGATGCGCTGCTTCTCGCCACCCGACAGACGGTGCCCTCGATCGCCCACCACAGTGTCGAGCCCGTCCGGCAGGGCGTCGATCAGCCCACGGATGTGCGCAGCACTGCAGGCCGCCAGTAGTTCGTCGTCAGAGGCGTCAGGACGGGCATAGAGGAGGTTCGTGCGGATCGTCTCGTGGAACAGATGAGCATCCTGAGTAACGACGCCAACGGAATCGCGCAGGGACTCGAAAGTCACGTCGCGCACGTCGACATCCCCCATGCGGATGCTTCCGGCGGTCGGGTCATAAAGCCGGGTTACCAGGCCGGTGATGGTCGTCTTCCCCGCGCCGGAGGGGCCGACAAGTGCCGTGAGTGTTCCTGCTGGCACGGTGAAGCTCAGGTGACTCAGGACGTCTCCGGAGTCCTGAGCCGGGACGTCTCGAGCGACCGACTCGAGCGATGCCAGGGAGACCTCGGTCGGCTGGGGGTACCGGAACGACACATCGTCGAAACTGACACTCAGCGGACCGGGGGGCAGCGCAACCGCGGTTGGTGACTCCTTGACCATGGGCTTGAGGTCGAGCACCTCGAAGACCCGCTCGAAGCTCACCAGCGCCGTCATGACATCAACGCGAACGTTCGACAGTGCCGTCAGGGGCCCGTAGAGCTGAGCCAGGAGCCCGACCAGGGCCAGGAGCGTGCCGATGGTGAGGGCTCCCGAGATCACCAGGTTGCCACCGAGCCCGTAGACGATGGCCGTGGCGAGCGAGGCGACCAGCGCAAGTCCCGTGAAGAACCACCGATTGGCCATCGCCATCCGGACACCGATGTCGCGGACGCGGGCTGCCCTGGAGCTGAAGGCGCCCGCCTCCTGCTCGGGTCGGCCGAACAGCTTGACCAGCAGGGCGCCGGCCACGTTGAAGCGCTCGGTCATCTGGGTGCTCATGTCAGCATTCAGCTGCATCTGCTCACGGGTCATGGACTGCAGACGACGACCCATCCAGCGCGCCGGAAGCAGGAACACGGGCACGAGCAGGAGCGACACCAAGGTCACCTGCCACGACAGGGAGAACATCGCGATGAGGACGATCGTGGCGGATATCAGATTGCCAAGCACGCCGCCGAGCGTGGAGGTGAAGGCCTGCTGGGCTCCCATGACGTCACTGTTCAGCCGGGAGATCAGGGCGCCGGTCTGGGCGCGAGTGAAGAAGGCGATTGACTGTCGCTGAACGTGGTCGTACACCTCCGTTCGCAGGTCGAAGATCAGGCCTTCTCCGATGCGAGCCGAGTACCACCGGCTCACCAGGCCCAGACCGGCATCCACCAGGGCCAGCATGCCCATGGCCAGGGCTGTTGTGGTGACCACCCGGGCGTTTCCCTGAGTGATGCCATCGTCCACCAGTCGTGGGACAAGCAGCGGCTGGGCGACACTGAGCAGGGAGACGAACACCAGCGTGACGAGGTAGAGGTAGATGATGCCCCGATAGGGACGCGCGTAACCCAGGATCCGCTTGACCAGGCGACGATCCACCTTGCGATCGGCGACGCTTCGGTCCCGCGTCATCGACCGATACGTCATCCAAGCGTTGTCTGCTGACATGTCAGGTCGAGCCTCCTCCGGAGACTGCACGCGACAGCGCTCGAAGCCGTCGAAGCTGCGCCTCCCTCTCCCGCGCCAGCTGGTCGGTGCCGTCGGATATTCCGCCGAGCAGCCACTTCAGCTCGGCGACGACATCGGCTGCGGGCGAGAGCAGCGCGCCCAGCAACTCAGACAGGCGCTCGTCACGACGTACCGCCGGAACGACCTCCAGTGCGATGCCCAGCGCAACAGCCTCGTGCGCGTCCACGGCGCGACCGGTGGCGCAGATCTCCAGGGCACGCGAGTACCCCACGGCGGCCACCAGCGGTGCCGTCCCCGCCAGATCGGGAATCAGCCCCAGTGACGCTTCCCGCATTGCAAAGGACGCACCGTCATCCACCAGGATCACATCGCACGAGAGCGCCAACTGGAAGCCGGCGCCGATGGCATGACCGTGCACATAGGCAATGGTCAGCTGAGGCACGTGTCGCCACCAGGTGAACGCCTTCTGCGCTGCGGTGATGAAGTCATCGATCTCGGCGTCGGACCCCCGCACGAGCTCAAGCAGCGACTCCTCGCCGGGGATGCCGTCCGGGCTGAACATCCGTCGATCGAGTCCCGCGCAGAAACCCGCGCCCTCTCCGGTCAGGATCACTGCACGATCGGTGTCATCCAATTCCTGCGGAATGCCTGCCAGTCTCCTCCACGTGGCAGGCGTCATCGCATTGCGTCGCTCCGGCGAGACCAGTTCCACGTGCACGGTTGTGCCACTCCGGGACACCCGTACGCCGTCGCGATCCGACAGGACCGCTGCACCGCTCTTGTCAGGATTCATGCCAACTCCACAAGGTCCGCATAGCTTTCGTTCCAGAGGTCCTCATCACCGTCAGGCAGGATCAGCACTCGCTCGGGGTTCAGGGCCGCGACCGCACCGGGATCATGCGTCACGAGCACGACCGCCCCCTCGTAGCGCCCCAGCGCGCCGAGGACCTCTTCACGACTTGCGGGGTCCAGGTTGTTCGTAGGCTCGTCCAGCAGGAGCACGTTCGCGCCCGAGACCACGAGACAGGCCAGCGCCAGTCGCGTCTTCTCCCCGCCCGACAGCACGCCCGTTGGCTTCTGCACCGCATCGCCCTCGAACAGGAACGAACCGAGGACCGTGCGCTGGCGAGTGTCATCGAGATGAGGCGCTGCGTGGCGCATCGTTTCGAGGACTGTTGCCGTGGGATCAAGAGTCTCGTGCTCCTGCGCGTAGTAGCCCACCACCGCACCGTGGCCGGGCACGATCTCGCCGGTGTCCGGAGCATCGACACCCGCCAGGATTCGAAGCAGGGTTGTCTTTCCCGCGCCATTGAGGCCCAGGATCACGACACGGCTTCCGCGATCGATGGCCAGATCGACGTCCGTGAACACCTCAAGCGAGCCGTAGGTCCTTGACAGGCCCTCACCGATCAGCGGCACACGACCACAGGCCTTGGGCTCGGGGAACCGCAGGGCGGCGACCTTGTCGGAGCGTCGCACGTCATCGCTGCTGCTCATGATGCGGTCCGCGCGCTTCAGCATGGACTGCGCCGCCTTCGCCTTCGTGGCCTTGGCACGCATTCGCTCCGCCTGATTCCGGAGAGCATCCGCCTGCTGCTCGGCATTGCGTCGCTCACGACGGCGTCGTCGCTCGTCCGCTTCTCGCGCTGTGAGGTAGGCCTTCCACCCCATCGAGTACACATCGATCTCACGGCGATTGGCATCCAGGTGCCACACCTTGTTGACGGTGTCCTCCAGCAGGTCATTGTCATGGCTGATGACGATGAAGCCGCCGTCGTAGGTTGAGAGGAACGAACGAAGCCAACGGATCGAGTCGGCGTCGAGATGGTTCGTGGGCTCGTCCAGCAGCAGGATGTCAGCACCTCCGAAGAGGATCCGAGCAAGCTCGACTCGCCTTCGCTGCCCACCCGACAGGGTGCCCAGCTCCTGCGCGAGGACCCGTTCGGGAAGTCCGACACTGGCCGCGATCGCGGCCGCCTGCGACTCTGCTGCATAACCTCCGAGTGCCTCGAACTCCGCCTCTGCACGCCCGTACCGTGCGATCAGCCGCTCTCGCTGGTCCTCATCCTCGGTGCCCATGCCGGCACTCGCATCCTGCATGCGTCGCACCACCTCATGGAGACCACGAGCAGCCAGGATGCGATCCTGCGCGATCTCGTGCGGATCGCCTGTCCTCGGGTCCTGCGGCAGGTACCCGACGGTGCCGGAGACAGTGATCGAACCGCCCGCCGGCTGCGTCTCCTGCGCGAGGATACGAGTCAGGGTCGTCTTGCCCGCTCCATTGCGGCCCACCAGCCCGATGCGATCGCCACGAGCGATTCTCAGATTCGCATCCGCGAGGAGGAGTGAGGATCCAGCGCGAACTTCGAGGCCGGTGGCAGTGATCATGATCGGTCCAGTCTAGGCGCCCCGGACCGGACACGAGACCAGCGATCAGGCCGCCCAGCCTCAGACGTTGAACCCCAGTGCGCGCAGCATCTCGCGACCGTCATCCGTGATCTTGTCAGGGCCCCACGGGGGCATCCAGACCCAGTTGATCCGGAAGTCGTCCACCACGGGGGTCAGTGCAGCGCGCGTCTGATCCTCGATCACGTCGGTGAGCGGGCAGGCGGCACTGGTCAGTGTCATATCGACCGTGGCCACATTCGCGTCGTCGACCGTGACGGCATACACGAGTCCGAGGTCGACCACGTTGATCCCCAGCTCAGGGTCGACGACATCCTTCATCGCCTCGAAGACGTCGTCCTCTGTCGCAACGGCCATCAGATGGTTCCTTCCTGGGTCGGGGTCGAGATTCCAGCCTTGCCTTCGGCGTCCTGCAGTGCCATCCATGGGAGCAGTGCGCACTTGATCCGCGCCGGGTACTTGGACACGCCCGCGAACGCCACTCCGTCGCCCAGGACATCCTCGTCGGGCTCGCCGACGCCCTTGCTGTGCATCAACTCCATGAAGGCCAGGCGCACCGCATTGGCCTCTTCCGGATGCACACCCTCCACCATCTCGGCCATCACGCTCGCACTCGCCTGGGAGATCGAGCAGCCCTGCCCTTCATAGCCCACGTGCAGGTGACCCACCTCGTCTAGCGAGACCTGCACGGTGACCTCATCACCACACGTGGGGTTGACCTGATGCGACTCCCCCGCGGGCTGGTCGAGCAGATGCTTGCCCCGTGGGTTCTTGTAGTGATCCAGGATGATCTCCTGGTAGAGGTTCTCAACGTTCACGTCATACTCCAAAGAACTTCTGTGCCGCGTGGATCCCCTCAACGGCGACATCGATGTCATGAGTGTCGTTGTAGATGTAGGTGGAGATCCGCGTGGTCGCCGGCACTCCGAACCGCCGGCACGTGGGCCAGGCGCAATGGTGCCCCACGCGCACTGCCACGCCGCGATCATCCAGGAACTGCCCCACATCATGCGGATGGAGTCCCTCCACGACGAACGAGAGGGCACTGCCGCGCTCGTGATTGTCGCGTGGGCCGATGATGCGAACTCCCCGCATCTCGTCCAGTCGGTCAAGTGCGTAGCCCGTGAGCATGTGCTCATGTGCCGCTACGGCGTCCATCCCGAGGCCATCGAGGTAGCGGACTGCCTCCGCCGTACCCACGGCCTGGGCGACCATCGGCGTACCGGCTTCGAACCGCTTCGGCGCGGCCGCATAGGTGCTGTGGTCCATGAAGACGGTCTCGATCATAGAACCGCCGGTGATGAACGGAGGCATGACGTCCAGCAGCTCCTGGCGCCCCCAGAGCATGCCGAGTCCCGTGGGCCCGAGCATCTTGTGGCCGCTCCACGCAACAAGGTCAGCACCCAGTTCGGCCACATTGACCGGCATATGGGGAATCGACTGGCACGCATCCACGATGCCGATCGCGCCCACCGCATGCGCCCGGGCCATCACGTCACGCACCGGATTGATCGTCCCCAGGATGTTCGACTGGTGCACCACAGAGACGACCTTGGTCGTCTCGTCGATCACGGAATCCAGTGATTCCATGTCAAGACGCCCGTCGTCGTCCACCCCGACCCAGCGAAGCGTGGCACCGGTCTTGGCGCACACCTCCTGCCAGGGCACGAGATTGGCATGGTGCTCCATCTGCGTGACCACGATCGAATCACCCGGAGCCAGGACGAATCTCGGATCCACCGAATCAGGCGCATGGTGCGCGATCGCAGACGCATTCGAGAAGGCGTAGGCGCAGAGGTTGAGGCTCTCCGTTGCGTTCTTCGTGAAGACAAGCTCATCGGACCCAGCACCGACAAAGCCCGCTATCGACGCGCGTGCTGCCTCATAGGCGTCCGTGGCCTCCTCGGCGAGCTGATGGGCCCCACGATGAACAGCCGCGTTGCAGGTTCGGTAGTAGTGCTCCTCTGCCTCGAGCACGGCCGTCGGCTTCTGGCTGGTCGCAGCACTGTCGAGGTACACCAGTGGCCGTTCGTTACGCACCGTGCGGGACAGGATCGGAAAATCCCGCCTGATCCGCTGGACGTCCAGCCCCTGCTGCACAACGGTGTCCGTCACGACGACGCTGCCCCCGCCGCGGAGAAGCGCTCGTAGCCCTCGGACTCCAGAATGGCGGCGAGTTCGGGCCCACCGCTCTCCACGATGCGTCCATCGACGAAGACATGCACCACGTCTGGGTGGATGTACTGAAGGATGCGGGTGTAGTGCGTGATGAGCAGGGTCCCCGCTCCGGTCTCATCACGGAACGCGTTGAAGCCCTCCGACACGACGCGGAGAGCATCAACGTCGAGGCCGGAGTCGGTCTCGTCCAGGATGGCGATCTTCGGCTTCATCAGCGACAGCTGAAGAATCTCGTGCCGCTTCTTCTCGCCGCCCGAGAAGCCCTCATTGACGTTGCGCTCGGCGAACTTGGGATCCATCTGGAGGACGCCCATCGCATCCTTCATCTCCTTGACCCAGGTGCGCAGCTTCGGCGCCTCTCCGCGGACCGCGGTCGCAGACGTGCGCAGGAAGTTGGACACACTGACGCCGGGAATCTCCACCGGGTACTGCATGGCCAGGAAGAGCCCAGCGCGAGCACGCTCGTCGACGGTCAGTGCCAGTACATCGACATCGTCCAGCATGATCGAGCCCTGCGTCACGACGTACTTCGGGTGGCCGGCAATGACGTAGGCCAGCGTGGACTTGCCTGAGCCGTTCGGTCCCATCACGGCATGAGTCGTGCCCGACTCGACGCTCAAGGTGACGCCACGCAGGATCTCCTTGGGACCATCGTCCGTCACGACAGACACGTGCAGGTCCTTGATGGCGAGAGTGCTCATTTGCTGTCCTCCGAGACAGTGATGGGGGTTGGATCGATCAGGACGACGGCATCAGGGCCGCTGCCCTCGACGCGTACGGCGTAAGTCGGAACGGGTTGCAGCGCTGGTGGGCTCAGTGGAGCACCGGTGCGTAGGTCGAAGGCCGATCCGTGCAGCCAGCATTCCAACGTGCAGCCCTCGACGTCTCCCTGGGCCAGGGAGACGTCGGCGTGCGAGCAACGATCATCGATTGCGTAGACCGCATCGTCCGTGCGGACGACCGCCATTGCGACACCTTCGACAACGAACCGCGAGGCGCCCCCGACGGCCAGGTCATCGAGCGCACACGTGGAGACAAAGGTCATCCGCTGGCCTCCAGATCGGACTCCAGTGCCGGGTCCATCCCCAGCCGGCTGGCGATGCGCGACAGGATGCGGTCGCGCCACTCCACGCTGCCGAGGCGGTTGACCACCTCCGCGAAGAAGCCACGGACGACAAGCTGCCGTGCCACGAGCTCGGGGATGCCCCGCGCCTGAAGGTAGAACAGCTGCTCATCATCGAAGCGACCCGTGGCGCTCGCATGCCCCGCGCTTGCGACATCACCGGTCTCGAGCTCGAGGTTCGGGACCGAGTCCGCGCGCGCTCCATCATCGAGAAGGAGATTCCTGTTCATCTCGTAGGTCTCCGTGCCCACTGCCTCGCGGCGAACCACGACGTCGCCGATCCAGACCGTATGGGTACCGGCTCCGCTGAGGGCTCCCTTGTACGCCACCGAGCTGGTGCAGTGCGGCGCCGTGTGCTCCACGAGGATGCGATGCTCGACGTACTGGCCCGAGTCGGCCAGGAAGGCTCCAAGCAGCTGCGCCGAGCCACCGGGGCCGGCGTAGGTGACAGAGGGGAGCATGCGGACCACGCGGCCACCAACCGTCACAGTCGAACCGGTGAACGCCGCGTCTCGGCCCACGCGCACAGGCCAGTGCCACATGAGTGCGTGGTCGACCGATCCGTCTATGAGCGACAGCATCGTGAGTTTCGCACCATCGCCAAGGTCGACGACAAGGGCTCCACTGACATCGGCTCCGGTGTCATGAACGACCACGACGGTCGCCTCGGCGTGCGAACCGATCCGGATGTCGACATGCGCGTAGTTCATGCGTGCGTCTGCCACCAGTTCGACCACGATCGGCTCGACGACGACCGTGTTCGCCGGCACCGTGACACGGACTGCGCGCTTGACCTCCGCAAACGCCACTGCGGCAGCTCGATCCGTCGGAAGCCAGTGACCCGCATCGGATCCGTCGAAGTCGATCACCTCGACGTACTCCTGGACGAGGGCGGTCACCGACCCCGCTGCGGCATCCGGGTGCATGAACGGATTCAGCACATCCATCGGAGCGAAGCGCCACTCCTCCTCACGACCGTGCGGGACAGCGAAGTCCTCGGGTGAGGCCGACTCGATCCGGGGTGCCAGATCCATCGGCGGTACCTGAAGCGTTGTCACCCGACGGCTCCTTCCATCTGCAGCTCGATCAGGCGATTGAGCTCAAGGGCATACTCCATGGGCAACTCGCGGGCGATGGGCTCGATGAAGCCGCGCACGATCATGGCCATGGCCTCGTCCTCGGTCATGCCACGGGACATCAGGTAGAAGAGCTGATCCTCGCTGACCTTCGAGACCGTCGCCTCGTGGCCCATCGAGACATCGTCATCGCGAACGTCGACGTAGGGATACGTGTCTGAACGCGAGATGTCGTCGACCAGGAGCGCATCGCACTTCACGGTGCTGCGCGAGCCGTGGGCACCTTCCAGGATCTGGACGAGGCCACGGTAGGACGTGCGTCCGCCTCCCCGAGCCACCGACTTCGAGATGATGTTCGACGACGTGTTGGGAGCCGCGTGGACCATCTTCGCGCCAGCATCCTGATGCATGCCCGCGCCAGCGAAGGCGATCGACAGGGTCTCACCCTTGGCGTGCTCCCCCGTCATCCAGACAGCCGGATACTTCATCGTGACCTTGGATCCCAGGTTGCCGTCGACCCATTCCATCGTGGCGCCCTCTTGGGCGATCGCGCGCTTCGTTACCAGGTTGTAGACGTTCGTGGACCAGTTCTGAATGGTCGTGTAGCGGCAGCGTCCACCCTTCTTGACGATGATCTCGACCACAGCCGAGTGAAGGGAGTCACTGGAGTAGATGGGTGCCGTGCAGCCCTCTACGTAGTGCACGTACGCGTCCTCGTCGATGATCATGAGGGTCCGCTCGAACTGCCCCATGTTCTCGGTGTTGATGCGGAAATATGCCTGAAGGGGGATCTCCACATGAACGCCCTTGGGGACGTAGATGAAGGAACCGCCGGACCACACCGCGGTGTTGAGCGCGGCGAACTTGTTGTCGCCGACGGGAATGACGGTGCCGAAGTACTCCCGGAAGACGTCCTCGTGCTCGCGCAGGGCCGTGTCGGTGTCGAGGAAGAGCACGCCCTGCTCCTCCAGATCCTCGCGGATCTTGTGGTAGACCACCTCAGACTCGTACTGTGCCGCCACCCCCGCGATCAGCCGCTGCTTCTCTGCCTCGGGGATTCCCAGTCGGTCATAGGTGTTCTTGATCTCCTCGGGCAGTTCCTCCCACGACGTCGCCTGCTTCTCCGTGGACCGAACGAAGTACTTGATGTTGTCGAAGTCGATCGTGTTGAGGTCGGATCCCCAGGTAGGCATCGGCTTGCGGTTGAAAAGACGAAGCCCCTTCAGCCGCAGATCGAGCATCCACTCGGGCTCGTTCTTCTTCGCCGAGATGTCGCGGACGACCTCCTCGCTGAGACCTCGTCTTGCCGTCGAGCCCGCAGTGTCAGCGTCGTGCCATCCGTACTCGTACTTGCCGAGCTCGTCGATGGCGGTTGCGGTGTCCTGCGCTGCCGTAGTCATGCGGAGACCTTTCCTCGGGTGGTGGGCGTGTTTGAGGTTCGTGCGTGAACGTTGGTGTCCATCAATTTGCTCCCTGCACTCGCGGAGATGTCCGCGACTGCGTCGTTCCCGGCGATGTCGACTTGGGCCGCCACCACAGCGGTGCAGACCTCGTCGCCATGGGCCAACGTGGCCAAGCGGGTGACATGCCGGTTCAGGACACGGGAGAGCTCCTGCGTCTCGGCCTCGCACAGCACCGGGAACTCACGCGCCGCGTCGACGACCGGGCAGTTGTGCTGGCACAGCTGGACCGCCACGTCACCCAGCGGCGTGATCTCGGCGGCGTATCCCGCACTCGTGAGAACCGCCGCAGCCTCCGGCAGTCCGGCGTCCGAGTCGAGGGTGGCGTACAGCGACTGCGCTCGCTGCTCGGCGAACTTCGCGACCGCGGATTCACCGAATTCCGATGCCACGTAGCGCAGAGCAGCCAGGGCGAGGTCGTCATAGGCCGAATCGCAGGCCGAGCGGCCAGCATCCGTGAGGCTGAACACGCCTCCGGGCCGGCCCCGGCCACGCTTGCGGGTGGGGCCATAGGGCGCCTTCTCGTGAACACTGACGAAGCCTTCGTCAACCAGTGCGGTCAGGGGTCGCCGAACACCTGCTGCGGACATCCCCAGGACCTCAGCCAACTCGGCCGTCGTGAGGGGCCCGTGGCTCAGTAGCGCACGAGCGACACGCTCGGCTGCCTCACCCGGGAATTTCATAACACCATTGTTGCGTAAATACGCTGGGACGCAACTCCAAGGGTCGGGGCCTATGCTCCCAGCGTGTCCGCCCCCGCTCTCGCCGTGACCGACCTCGTCGTCCGATACGGAGCACGGACAGCCGTCGACGGGGTCACCTTCAGCGCTCAGGCGGGCCGGGTGACAGCCCTCGTGGGGCCCAACGGGGCAGGCAAGACCTCGACCGTCGAGGCGTGCGTCGGCCTTCGCCAGCCCTCGAGCGGCACCATCGAGATGCTGGGGGTTCTTCTCCCCACGTCGGAGGAAGCTCGAAGTCTGCTGCACCAGCAGGTCGGCGTCATGCTCCAGGACGGAGGCCTCTATGCCACGGCCCGGCCGCTGGAGATGATCGCCCACGTAGCAGGCTTGTACGCCGATCCTCGGGACCCCGCTGAGCTGCTCGCCACGATGGGTGTCGACCCGAAGACGCGTACGGCGCTCAGACGACTCTCCGGGGGAGAGCAGCGTCGTGTCGCCGCCGCGGCGGCCCTGGTGGGCCGACCTCTCCTCGCCTTTCTGGATGAACCGACCACCGGCCTTGACGCGATGGGACGTCGCTCCTTCCATGATCTCATTCGGGAGCAGGTCTCAGAAGGACTCACGGTGCTCCTGACGACACATCTCATGGACGACGTCGAACGCCTCGCCGATCACGTCATCGTGATGGCGGGCGGACGCATCATCAGGGAGGGATCAGTCGCAGACCTGACCGGATCCGAGGACGCGGTGCACTTCCGGGGTGCACTTCACATGGACCTCAGCGAACTCGCGTCCGCCCTTCCCCCGGGTACCGAGGTGATCGAGCCCACCCCCGGCAGCTACCGAGTGACGGGCTCTCTCGACCCCCTGGCGCTGTCCTCGATCACGGCGTGGTGCGGGCAGCATGGGGTGACGACCCGAGACCTCCAACTCGGCCGTCGATCACTCGAGGACGTCGTCATCGATCTTGTCGGTGACCTGTCATGACCGCACACAGCGCGAGGCAGCGGGTGCTCCGTCAGGCGTCATGGGAGACGGGTCTGCTGCTGCGCAACGGTGAGCAGCTGCTGCTGACGATCATCATTCCGCTGGGCCTGCTTGCCGTACTGACACTCACCGATCTCGTTCCGGCGATCACGGGTCCGGACGGCACTCGGATCGCCTCGTCGCTGGCGACGGTCCTGTCCGTGTCGGTTCTCAGTGCCGCCTTCACCTCGCTGGCGATCGCCACAGCCTTCGAGCGTCGCTCGGGGGCCCTGAGATTCCTCGGAACGACGCCCCTCACCCGAGGCGAGCTCATGGTGGGCAAGATCATCGCCACCACGCTCGTCATGCTCCTCTCCGCAACACTGACCGCCGTCGTAGCCGTGGTCATCGGATGGCGCCCCCAATCGGGATCCCTGTGGGTCATTCCCCTGCTGCTCCTGGGCACGGCCGCCTGGGCCCCTTGGGCAATCGCCATGGCCGGCACCCTGCGGGCCGAGTCGGTGCTCGCCCTGGCCAACGGAGCCTTCCTGCTCTTCCTGATGTTCGGCGGGATCGTGATCCCCCCGGAATCCCTCCCCGCAGTTCTCGCGTCGGTCACCCCGTTCCTTCCGTCCGGTGCCCTCACTGAGGGACTCTCGAGCGCGCTCGTCGAGGGCAGCGTCTCAGTGGCGGTGCTCGCAGTGCTGGCCGGCTGGGCTGCAGGCGGATCGCTCCTCGCTGCCCGAACCTTCCGCTGGTCGTAGGGTGTCGAGTGTGACTCCCAGCGCTGAATCCACGATGGACATGGTGTCCAGACATCCAGGCCGGGCTCCGCGCTGGGCGCGCGGCATCTACATTGCAAACCTCGTTGCCCAGGCGGGGATCGTGGTCACGGGAGCCGTCGTCCGCGTCACCGAGTCAGGGCTCGGGTGCCCCACCTGGCCGGAGTGCGTCGACGGATCCATCACCCCGACCTCGACCCAGAGCCAGGAGTGGCACAAGTACATCGAGTTCGGCAACAGACTGCTCACGTTCATCCTCCTCGCGCTGGCCATCGCCGCGCTTGTCACCGGTCTCGTCGACCGACGACGACGTCGTCGTGCGGGGCTGCCCGCCCGCCCCGCGCTGGTGGCCCTCAGCGTGCTTCCCATCCTCGGGACCGTCGGGCAGGCGATCCTGGGGGGCATCACCGTCCTCACAGGTCTTCATCCACTGATCGTGGGTGCTCACTTCCTGCTGTCCATAGCGATCATTGCTGGCGTGGTGGCCCTCGTTGTCCGCTCAGGTGACCCTGGTGACTCCCCGACCGTCTGGCTGGTCCCCGTTCCGGTTCGCCTGCTGGCGTGGCTGCTCGTCACGGTCAGCGCTGTCGTGGTGACGCTCGGGGTCCTCGTCACGGGAACTGGTCCGCACAGCGGGGATGACGGCGCCCACCGGCTCGGGCTCGACCCGCGCACGGTGTCGTGGCTGCATGCGGACGTGGTCCTGCTGTTCCTCGGGCTGCTGGTGGGACTCCTCGTGGCCCTCACCCTGGTGCGCGCACCCCGGTCGGCCATCCGTCGTGCCTGGATCCTGCTCGGTGTCGCCATCGTCCAGGGAACCGTGGGATACACGCAGTACTTCACGGGCCTGCCAGAGGCCCTGGTGCTCGTCCATGTCCTGGGCGCCGTGCTGCTCTGGATCGCGGTGGTGTTCATCCCGCCGGCTCTGCGGACGCGCGGCTGACCCGCAGCGTGCTCGCCCGCCCGACCTCAGCGCTGGCCCACGCCGCATCAGGGAACGAAGGGCTCCAGAGCGATGAGCAGGAACAGCAGCGCAAGGTAGGTGATCGACCAGTGGAAGAGTCGCATCGCCGCCGAGGTGATCTCGGGACTCAGAACGGACACGGCGGGGTCGTCTCCCAGAGTCTCGGCAGGCTCAGCGGATGCCTCGTGTCGACGGATGGTTCCTCTCAGCACGTACGCCTGCCACAGGAAGGCCCCACCCAGGACGGCGGCACCGATTCCGTAGACCCAGCCCATCGGGGCGACGGGCACCAGAGCAAGCGAGACCGCCACCATCACCCACGAGTAGCGAATGATGCTGGCCGCCACCTGCCCACTCGTGCGAACCACTGGCAGCATGGGAACACCTGCGGCCGCGTAGTCATCGCGGAACCGCATGGCCAGCGGCCAGTAGTGGGGTGGGGTCCAGAAGAAGACGATGAGGAACAGGACGATCGGTGTCCAGGACAGCGAGTCGGTGATCGCTGCCCATGCGATGAGGACCGGCATGCACCCGGCGGCACCGCCCCAGACGATGTTCTGCGAGGTGCGTCGCTTCAGCAGCATCGTGTATCCGACCGCATAGAACCCGATGGCCGCGAGAGCAAGGACCGCTGACAGCGCGTTTGCCGTCACCAGCAGGGTGATAGCGCTCAGCAGTCCGAGGATGATGCCCTGCCACACGCCAGCCCGGACGCTCACCACGCCCAGGGCCGCGGGCCGATGGAAAGTACGACCCATCAGGGCATCGATGTCTCGGTCATAGACGCTGTTGAACGTATTCGCTGATCCCGCCGCCAGCGTGCCGCCGATCAGGACGCCGATCGTCGGCAGCAACGGTGGCAGGCCTCCTGCCGCCAGGAAGAGCGTCGGCACAGCCGTCGCGAGCAGCAGTTCGACGATGCGGGGCTTGGTCAGCGCGACGTGGGCGCGCAGCCGTGAGGAGAAGGACGTTCCGTCCGCCTGCCGCTCTCCGACCGCCACCTGACTCCGTTCGTGCCGCCCAAGCTCGTCGCGCGGCGATCATCAACCATCGACCAGACGCGTGCTCTCCAGAGATTCGCCAGCCCGTCTGCCGTCCCGATCATGCCATCCCCACCGAATGTTCACCCCATCGGCCATGGAGGGCTGCATGCTCCACGACCGATTTCGTTACTGTCAGCCCATGACCTCTGGTGACCTCACGACCAACAGCCTCGACTGGGGCGTCGACGACGATCGGGCCATCGCGTATCTGCGCGCCCTGGCCGCTGACGCGGTCCAGAAAGTGGGCAACGGACACCCCGGGACCGCGATGAGTCTGGCGCCCGTGGCCTACCTGCTCTTCCAGAAGGTGATGACCCACGATCCGCATGATGCGACGTGGCTCGGCCGCGATCGATTCGTGCTCTCCGGCGGTCATACGAGCCTGACCCTGTACAGCCAGCTGTTCCTGTCCGACTACGGGCTCACCATGGCGGATCTCGAGGCCTTCCGCACTGCCGGGAGCCGAACCCCCGGACACCCTGAGCACGGCCATACCGTCGGCGTCGAGGCCACGACGGGTCCCCTCGGTCAGGGCCTGTCCATGGCGGTCGGCATGGCCATGGCCGCCCGCTACGAGCGTGGCCTTCTGGATCCCGACACGGCGAGGGGTGAGAGCCCATTCGACCACCGCATCTGGACCATTGCCGGCGACGGCGATCTCGAGGAGGGCATCACTTCGGAGGCGTCTTCCCTCGCTGGGCTCCAGAAGCTGGCCGAGCTCTGCGTCATCTATGACGACAACCACATCTCGATCGAGGGCGATACCGCCATCGCCTTCGACGAGGACGTATGCGAGCGCTACCGCGCCTACGGCTGGGCGACCCATCGGGTGGATCAGCTGCCCGACGGCTCCGTCGACGTCGTCGCCCTGCACACCGCCATCTGCGCAGCACGTGCCGAGAGGCACCGCCCCACACTCATCCAGTTGCGAACCACCATCGCCTGGCCTGCACCCAACGCTCGCAATACAGCGAAATCGCACGGATCGGCGCTCGGCGCTGATGAAGTCCGCGCGACCAAGGAATTGCTGGGCCTGGACCCAGACGCCCACTTCGCGTTCGACGCTGAACTCCTGGACCGTGTCCGGGCCCGCCTGCGACACCGAGTGGATGCCGAGCGACGCACCTGGAACGCCCGCTTCGCAGACTGGACGCTCCACAACCCGGATCGAGCCCAGATCCTCGACAGACTGCTCGCCCGGGAGGTGCCTGCGGCCCTCGACTCGGCTCTTCCCATCTTCGAGGCGGGGTCATCCCTGGCCACGCGCAAGGCCTCAGGAGAGGTGATCAATGCCATCGCCACTGTGATGCCCGAGTTCTGGGGCGGGTCGGCTGACCTGGCCGAGTCCAACAACACCACGATCGAGGGCGTGCCGAGCTTCCTTCCGGTCGGGAATCCCACGCCAGGTGGCTCCCCCTACGGCCGAGTGCTCCATTTCGGAGTCCGCGAGCATGCCATGGGAGCCATTCTCAACGGCATCGCCCTGCACGGCCTCACCCGCCCGTTCGGCGGCACGTTCCTCGTCTTCTCGGACTACATGCGGGGAGCCGTTCGACTGTCCGCCCTGATGAACCTCCCAGTCACGTTCGTCTGGACCCACGACTCCATCGGATTGGGTGAGGACGGGCCGACGCACCAGCCGATCGAGCACCTGTGGGCGCTGCGTGCCATCCCCACGCTCGCGGTCGTTCGGCCAGCGGACGCGAACGAGACTGCCGGCGCGTGGCGAGCCGTTCTCCACCAGCATGGCCCGGCCGGCCTGATCCTCTCCCGGCAGAACCTGCCGACACTCGATCTCCCAGTGGAGAGCGTGCATGCCGGAGTGTCACGGGGGGGCTACGTGGTCCGCGACAGTGACGACCCCAGAGTGCTTCTGCTCGCCACCGGATCCGAGGTTCATGTCGCCCTTGCGGCTGCAGATGTGCTGGAGGCCGAGGGCACCGGAACCCGGGTGGTATCGCTTCCCTGCCTTGAGTGGTTCGACGCTCAGGAGCAGGCCTACCGCGACTCAGTCATCCCACCGTCCATCCGAGCTCGCGTCTCCGTTGAGGCCGGGGCGACTCTGGGCTGGTGGCGCTACGTCGGGTCTGACGGGCGCGTCGTGGGCATCGACCACTTCGGTGCGAGCGCTGATCCGGCTCTGATCTTCCGCGACGCAGGCATCACCCCGGAGGACATCGCCAACGCCGCCCGGGCGGCCCTGGCCGACGCCGGCCGTCACTAGTCCCAGCACTCGTGCGACCTTCCTTGCCAAGGATCGACGCATCCACGCCAACATCAGGGAGTCTCATGAGCACCGACCTCACCCCCAACCCCAGCCTTCGTGACCTCACCGCCGCCGGCGTGTCGGTATGGCTCGACGACCTGGATCGAAATCGCATCACCTCGGGACAGCTCGCATCGATGATCGAGGTCGACTCCGTTCACGGAGTGACGACGAACCCCACCATCTTCGACAAGGCGATCTCCGGTGGCGCTGAGGCTTATGCGAGTCAGCTCACCGACCTTGCCCGTCATGGGGCCAGCGTTGACGAGATCATCCGTGCACTCACCACCGACGACGTCAGGTCAGCGTGCGACATCTTCACCGAGGTCTACGACACCTCAGGCCATGACGACGGTCGGGTCTCCATCGAGGTCGACCCGCGGCTGGCACACGACACTGACGGGACGATCTCCCAGGCCAGGGAGCTCTGGCGCCTGGTGGATCGACCCAACGCGCTGATCAAGATCCCCGCAACGCCGGAGGGTCTCCCGGCGATCACAGAGGTCATCGGCTCGGGTATCAGCGTCAACGTCACCCTCATCTTCTCGGTCGAGCGCTACCTCGATGTTGTTCGGGCCTATGTCGCCGGCCTGGAACTGGCCCATGAGCGTGGCCACGACATTCGCACCATCCGCTCGGTGGCGAGCTTCTTCATCAGTCGCATCGACACCGAGGTGGACGCACGCCTGCGGGCACTGGACAACGCTGATGCGCAGGCGCTCCATGGACAGGCGGCGATCGCCACCGGCCGCCTGGTCTGGGAGGCGCACGAGCGATCCCTCGAAGAGCCTCGCTGGCTCGCGCTCGCCGAGGTGGGCGCATCGCCCCAGCGCCCGCTGTGGGCGTCGACCGGGGTCAAGGATCCGGCCATGCCTCCGACTCGCTACGTCCTCGAACTCGTCGTTGATGGGTGCGTCAACACCATGCCGGAGGCCACCCTGAGAGCAGTGGCCGACAACGGTCCCGTGCCCGAGGACACGGTGTCCGGCACGGCAGCTGCCTCCGCCGAGGTGTGGAAGTCCCTCGAGCGACTGGGAATCAAGCAGGACGACGTGAGTGAGACCCTCGAACGAGAGGGTGTCGCCAAGTTCATCGAGTCATGGCAGCAGCTGCTCAACACCGTCGCCACCGCTGCACAAGAGGTATGACATGAGTCCGCACCGGCACGGCCATGAGCAGGAGAATCCGCTCCGCAGTCCACTCGATCAGCGACTGCCCCGAGTCGCCGGCCCCTGCGGAATGGTCCTGTTCGGCGTCACCGGCGATCTCTCTCGCAAGAAGGTCATGCCGGCGATCTACGACCTCGCGAACAGGGGCCTGCTTCCCCCGGGCTTCAGTCTTGTGGGATTCGCTCGTCGCGACTGGGAGGATCAGGACTTCGCTCAGATCGTTCACGATTCCGTTCGCGAGCATTCGCGGACGCCCTTCCGTGAAGAGGTGTGGAAGCAGCTCGCTGACGGCATCCGGTTCGTTGCCGGTGATCTGGCCGATCCCGAGGCTTACCAGCGTCTACGCGAGACTGTTGCCGAACTTGACGCCGTTCGCGGCACCGGTGGCAACCATGCCTTCTACCTTTCGATCCCTCCGGGCCTGTTCCCGGTGGTCCTGGAGCACCTCAAGTCCTCAGGGCTGGCCGAGAGCGCCCCGGGTGCCTGGCGTCGAGTTGTCATCGAGAAGCCCTTCGGACACGACCTGGCGAGCGCCGAGGAGCTGAACCGCGTCGTCGGCGAGGTGTTCGACTCCGGGTCCGTCTTCCGGATCGACCACTACCTCGGCAAGGAGACCGTACAGAACATCCTCGCCGTTCGCTTTGCGAATGCGATGTACGAACCCCTGTGGAACAGCAACTACGTCGACAATGTTCAGATCACCATGGCCGAGGACATCGGCATCGGAGGGCGAGCCAGCTACTACGACGGCATCGGTGCCGCACGCGACGTCATCCAGAACCATCTGCTGCAGCTGCTTGCCCTGACCGCCATGGAGGAGCCGCTTTCCTTCGCAGCCGACGACGTACGCGTCGAGAAGGAGAAGGCCCTCCGGGCCGTCCGGCTACCGCGGGAGATCGCCAAGCACTCGAGTCGTGGGCAGTACTCGCCAGGCTGGCAGGGCGGTGTTCCGGTGCTGGGCTTCCTGGAGGAGGAGGGCATCTCCCCCGAATCCACGACGGAGACCTACGCCGCGATCCGCGTCGACGTCGACAACCGAAGGTGGGCGGGAGTCCCCTTCTACCTCCGGACCGGAAAGCGGCTGGGGCGGCGCGTGACTGAGGTCGCCGTCGTGTTCAAGCGGGCCCCGCACCTGCCGTTCGCCAAGACTGCCGTGCAGGAGCTCAGCCAGAACGCGTTCGTCTTCCGGATCCAGCCGGATGAGGGCATCACGGTGCGCTTCGGCTCCAAGGTGCCGGATACGACATCCATCCAGGTGCGCGATGTGACCATGGACTTCCAGTACGGAGACTCCTTCGTCGACACGAGCCCGGAAGCGTACGAGCGCCTGATTCTCGATGTGCTTCTCGGAGATCCGCCCCTGTTCCCCCGTCACGAGGAGGTGGAGCTCGGCTGGGAGATCCTGGACCCGGTACTGGACTACTGGGCCGATCATGGTCGGCCTGAGCAGTACGCGTCGGGTGGGTGGGGGCCATCGTCGTCTTACGAGATGATCGGCCGGGACGGTAGGACATGGAGGCGACCGTGAGGAGCCGACCCAGCGATGGGCAGGCGACCGTGAGGAGCCGACCCAGCGATGGGCAGGCGACCGTAGGTGCGGAATTCGAGAAGGGCAGCCGATCATGATCCGTCTGGACGACACGAGTGGTGGCGCGGTTGCTGCGGCCATTGCGGCTGAGCGTCACCGAAACGGGTCCCCCGCGACCGGAATGGTGCTGACCCTGCTGATCCTCAGCGACGAGGAGTACCAGGCTGATGCCACGTCGGGAGCCGTCTCGGCCGCACGGCAGCACCCGATGCGCATCATCACCCTGATCCCACGTCCGAGTCGCCAGACAGCGCGCCTGGATGCGGAGATTGCGGTTGGTGGAGACGACGGCCCCGGCGAGGTGGCGGTGCTTCGACTTCGGGGCGAATTGGCCGAGCATGCGACATCAGTGGCGATTCCGCTGCTGCTGAGTGACACCCCGGTGGTGGCCTACTGGCCCGAGGACGGGCCGGATGTCCCATCTGACGACCCGATCGGGCGTCACGCGCAGCGTCGGATCACGGATGCGGCCACCGCCGACGACATCTACCGCGAGCTTGCACGGCGCAAGGCCGGCTACCGCCCGGGCGATACGGATCTCTCCTGGACACGGTTGACTCCATGGCGGTCGTCACTGGCCTCCGCCATGGACCATGGGAATCCCCACGTGCTCGAGGCCTCGATTCACGCCGAGGAGTCGAATCCCAGTGCCCTTCTGCTGCAGTCGTGGCTGTCGTCCACTCTTCAGGTGCCCGTCCATCTTCATGTCTCCTCCGGGCCTGGCATAACCGAGGCTCGCCTGGTGACTGGCGAGGGCGACATCGTCGTCCAGCGACCGGATGGTGAGACCGCGACCCTGTCCCGCCCGAACGTCGCTGACGCACGTATCGCGCTCCCCCGGCGCGGACTGGCGGGCCTCCTCTCCGAAGAGCTCAGACGCCTGGATCCCGACGATGTCTACGGCTCGGCTCTCACCCACCTCGACCTGTCATGATCGTCGACGTTCTTCGGCACGCGAACGCTGAGGCTCTCGCCGAAGATGCGGCGGCACGAACCATCACGACGCTCGTGGGACGCGTGGTCGACGCGGGCGAGGCGCATCTGTGTCTCACCGGAGGAGGCATCGGGACGGCGGTGCTCGCCGCGATAGGCCGAAGTCCATCGGTTGATGCCGTGGACTGGACACGAGTCCATGTCTGGTGGGGGGACGAGCGATTCCTCCCGGCAGGTGATGAGGAGCGCAACGACACTGGAGCATGGAGCGCACTACTCGATGGCATTGCCATCCCTCGGGAGAACGTGCATTCCATGCCGACCCCGGTCGAGTGCCATGACGATGTCGATGCGGGTGCGGCGCTCTACGCCGACATCCTTCAGCAGCACGCGTCCCGCGATGGCGACCCAGCAGTTCCGTCCATGGACATCCTCATGCTTGGCATCGGCCCGGATGCTCACGTCGCGTCGCTGTTCCCTGAGCATCCGGCCGTCCACGATCAGCGCACCGTCGTCGGAGTCCATGGCTCACCGAAGCCGCCCCCACTGCGCATCTCACTCACTTTTCGCAGCATTCAGGCTGCGCAACAGGTGTGGGTGCTCGCCTCGGGAGCGGAGAAGGCGGAGGCCGTCAGGTTGGCCCTCACTCCACAGGCGGGAGAGTTCCAGGTCCCGGCCGCTGGCGCACGCGGCCTGCAGCGCACCCTGTTCATGATCGACGAGGCAGCAGCCTCAGCCCTGCCCGGCGACTTCGGCAGGCCCTCGGCCTGATGGGCAAAGCCCGGCCGACGCGGTCTCCCCACGTCGACCGATCAGGATGGGCGCGCTCAGACCTCGCCGCGCAGCTTCGCGAGGGCCTCGTCGAGGATCGCTGCGCCGTCCTTGTCCGAACGACGCTCCTTCACGTACGCCAGATGCGTCTTGTAGGGCTCGATCTTGGGCGGCGCCGGCGGGTTCTCCTTGTCGGGACCAGCTGGGAGGCCGCAGCGCGGGCAGTCCCATTCCTCAGGAATCGCAGCATCGGCTGCGAAACTCGGGCGCGACTCGTGACCGCGCGAGCACCAGAATGAGACATGCGTACGCGGAGCCGCCTCTCCCCGCTCAGCCTCTCCCATGGGGCCTGCCCCGACGCGACTACCCCGGATTGCGCTACCACCAGCCATGCGTGTTGCCTTCCTGTCAGGCCGTGCTGACCAAGAGCCCGACGGCGATGATGCTGGCCGCCCACACGAGGCCGAGGCCCACGGTGAGCCGGTCCAGGTTCTTCTCTGCGACGGATGAACCACCCACGGATGAGCTCACGCCACCACCGAACATGTCCGAGAGGCCGCCACCCTTTCCGCGATGCAGCAGGATCAACGCCACCAGCAGGATGCTCGTCACCACCAAGATGACCGCCAAGACGATCGTCAGTGCAGTGATCATTCAGGTCTCCCAGGAATCGAGGTCGCAGGCTGGCCGGGCCAACCTGTGAAGAATAGTCGTACGCCTAGCTGACGAGTTCGGGCGGGTGCAGTCGGAAGCGCACAATGCCGACGAACTCGTCGGGATCCATGCTGGCACCACCCACCAGAGCGCCGTCGACGTCCGGCTTGGCCATGATCCCGGCGACGTTGGAGGACTTGACCGAGCCGCCGTACAGGATCCTGACCGCTGCGGCTGACTCGGCCCCGAACGTCTCAGCCACCCGCCCACGAATCGCTCCGCACACCTCCTGAGCGTCCTCAGGAGTCGCCACCTCACCCGTGCCGATGGCCCAGACGGGCTCGTAGGCGATCACGAGTCCGGCCACCTGCTCCGGTGTCATGCCCGCGAGGTCTGCGTCCAGCTGAGCGAGGACGTAGGACACCTGGTCACCTGACTGGCGAATCGGCAGTCCCTCCCCCATGCAGACGATGGGCGTGATGCCGTTGCGCAGGGCGGCCATGGCCTTGGAGTTCACGACTTCGTCGGACTCGCCGTTGTACTCACGTCGCTCACTGTGTCCAACAGTCACGTAGGTGCATCCCAGCTTGGCGAGCATTGGGCCGCTCACCTGTCCCGTGTAGGCACCCGAATCCTTCTCCGCGATGTCCTGAGCGCCGTACAGGATGTCATAACGATCACCATCAATGAGCGTCTGGATCGACCGAATGTCGGTGAAAGGCGGAAGAACAGCGATGTCGACCGATGCGTAGTCGTCGTCCTTCAGCGCGAAGGCCAGCTTCTGGACCAGCGCGATCGCCTCGAGATGATTCATATTCATCTTCCAGTTGCCGGCCATAAGAGGCTTGCGGGAATTCGCCATCAGTTGTTCTCCTCCAAGACTGCGAGCCCGGGAAGCGTCTTCCCCTCCAGGAACTCAAGGCTGGCACCGCCACCGGTGCTGATGTGGGTGAAGCGCGTCTCGTCGACATCCAGTTGGCGCACCGCCGCCGCGGAGTCGCCACCGCCGATGACCGTCAGCGCGGACGAGGCGGCCATGGCTCGCGCCACGGCCAAGGTCCCCGCTGAGAAGGCCTCCATCTCGAACACACCCATGGGGCCGTTCCAGACGACTGTGCCGGCGTCGGCAATGCGAGAGGCGAACAGCTCGCGCGTTCTCGGGCCGATGTCCAGGCTCATCCAGTCATCGGGAATCGAGTCAGCGTCGACGATCGCCGTCTTCGCGTCCGGAGCGAAACGGTCGGCGATGACGAAGTCCACCGGCAGGAGGAGTTCCACGCCACGTGCCTTCGCCTCGTCGAGGAACCCTCGAACCGTCTCGATCTGGTCCGCCTCGAGCAGGGAGGTGCCGACCCCGTAGCCCTGGGCCGCCAGGAAGGTGTAAGCCATGCCGCCGCCGATCAGCAGCCGGTCCACGCGGGTGATGAGGTTCCCGATGACGCCGAGCTTGTCGCTCACCTTCGAGCCGCCGAGAACCACGACGAAGGGCCGGGCCGGGTTGGCCATGATGCCGCCGAATACGGACGCCTCAGCATGCACGAGCCGTCCTGCCGCGCACGGCAGCAGCCTGGCGACATCCGTGACGGATGCCTGGTTGCGATGCACCACCCCGAAGCCATCGGACACGTAGACGTCGGCCAGGCCAGCCAGTTCTCGCGCAAGGGAGATGCGCTCGTCGGAATCCTTGCTCGTCTCCCGAGCATCGAACCGAATGTTCTCCAGCAGCATCACCTGCCCGGGTGCCATGCCAGCCACGAGTGCCGGTGCATCCTGCAGATCAGCCAGCAGCACGGGCGTACCGAGAAGTTCTCCGAGGCGAGCGGCCACGGGAGCCAGGCTGAGTTCAGGCACTCGCTCACCCTTGGCACGTCCGAGATGTGCGGCGATGACGACACGCGCACCCTTCGCGCGCAGATACTCCACCGTGGGAAGTGCCGCCACGATGCGGCCATCGTCCGTGATCATTCGATCGCCGGACGGCCCATCGGTCAGGGGGACATTGAAGTCCGCCCTGACCAGCACGGTCCGCCCGGCGACATCGAGGTCGTCGAGTGATTTCATCCAGCAGTCCTCAGAGCTTCGAGCCCACGAGGCCGACCAGATCCACGAGGCGGTTGCTGTAGCCCCATTCGTTGTCGTACCAGCCCAGCACCTTGACCATGTTGCCGTTGACATTGGTCATGGTCGCGTCGAACGTGCAGGACGCAGGATCGGTCACGATGTCGGTCGAGACGATCGGATCCTCGGTGTACACGAGAATCCCCTTGAGCGGACCGTCTGCCGCAGCCTTGACCACAGCGTTGATCTCCTCCTTGGTGGCAGCCGTCTTCAGCTCGACAGTCAGATCGGTCGCCGAACCGGTGGGCACCGGGACGCGCATCGCGTAGCCGTCGAGCCTGCCCTTCATGTTGGGCATCACGAGACCGATCGCCTTGGCGGCGCCCGTGCTCGTCGGGATCATGTTCAGAGCGGCAGCCCGAGCACGACGAAGGTCACTGTGCGGGTAGTCGAGGATGTTCTGGTCGTTCGTGTACGCGTGAATCGTGGTCATGAGGCCACGCTCGATGCCGAACGCATCATCGATTGCCTTGGCCATCGGCGCCAGGCAGTTGGTGGTGCAGGAGGCATTCGAGATGATGTTGTGGCTCGCAGGGTCATAGTTCTGGTCGTTGACGCCCATCACGATCGTGATGTCCTCGCCCTTGGCGGGCGCCGAGATGATGACCTTCTTCGCCCCGGCGGCAAGGTGCTTGCCCGCGCTCTCAGCGTCGGTGAAGAATCCGGTGGACTCGATGACGATGTCGGCTCCGACCTTCGCCCAGGGCAGCTGCGCGGGATCGCGCTCGGCGAACACGGGGAGCGACTTTCCATCGATCAGGATCTCTCCGTCACCGGCGACCACATCGCGGCCCAGGCGGCCGAGGATGCTGTCGTACTTGAGCAGGTGCGCCAGAGTAGTGGTGTCGGTGAGGTCATTCACACCCACCACCTCGACGTCGGCACCGCTGGCCAGCAGCGCCCGGTAGAAGTTGCGACCGATCCGACCGAAGCCGTTGATGCCGACCTTGATTGTCACTTCATGCTCCTTGCTGACCATCAACCCTTGTGGGGTCCGGGCTCGGTGCCCGTAAGCGCTTCCATCCTAGCCATGGCACGTTTCGCGGAGATGACGCGCTCAAGGCCCCGTGAGCGTCCCATAGACGGACGTCCTCGCTTCCGAGAGTGGCGCCGGGTGCCTAGCTGCGACCCTCGGCCCGCGAGAGTGCGTCACCGAGTCGCAGGACATTCCGGTGCCAGTCAGCCCGCTCCTGCACCTGGGCACGAGCCCGCTCGACCACCGCCATCGGGTAGTGCGCAGTCACCGACACCAGTCGCTCGGTCAGCGCGGCGACGTCGCCGGTCGGGAAGGTATATCCCGTCACGTCGTCCACCACCCAGTCGAGGTTTCCTGGCGTGGAGCTGGCGATGACGGGGGTTCCGCATGCCATCGCCTGCAGGAGGGTGACCGAGGTGCCGTCCACCTCCGAGGCTGTCACGTAGCAGGCAGCCCGCCCCAGCAGGGGCACCAGATCGCGCTCGTCGACCCGTCCCAGGAAACGTACTCGGTCCTGGATCCCGAGGCTGCTTGAGAGCGCCCTCAACTCGTCGGTCAGAGAGCCCTCATGGCCGATGATCAGGTAGGGGTCTGGATAGTCCTCATGGACGTCGAGACGTCGCGGCACCGCGGAGAAGGCGTGGAGGATGTCCGCCACGCGATACAACGGCTCGTGGGCGCGCAGGGAGAGCACCAGGGGTGCATGCGGAGGGACCCCCAGCTCGAACGCGTCCACCCATGGTCCGTGAAACGTGAAGACGGACAGGTCCACCCCCCACGGCAGGTAGGTGATGTCATCAGAGCGAACGCCAGCCTTCACGGCGATCTCGCGGTTCCAGCCGGAGTCCACCACCAGACCAGTCAGACGTGAAAGCCATGCCAGGTCGGCATCGTTGGCGTCAGCCTCGGTCAGGTCATAGCCCCAGGAGAGGCCGACGAGCGGCACATCCACATCGGCCAAGAACTCCGTCACCGTGTCGAGTGGCCCTGCCAGGACGGGCTGGCCGGCCGATGCCGCATCGAGCACCTGATCCCGAAGGTCGAGGACATCGACCGCATCCCGACCCAGGGAGACGACGAACGGCGTCCGCCCCAGTTCGAGGAGCGCCGAGATCCATCGTTCATCGTGGATCCCCCAGCCGCGGGTCGCGTAGACGCAGTCATGCCCACCGCCAAGAACGGTCACGGCAGGATGACGTCCGGCCCGAGTGCCGACTCAGTGTCCGGGATGCCCAGATCTGCTGCGCGCTTGTCGGCAAGGGCCAGCAGCCGGCGAATGCGCCCGGCTATTGCGTCCTTGGTCATCGGAGGATCGGAGAGCGCACCGAGCTCCTCAAGACTGGCCTGCTGGTGCTCCAGACGCAGCCGGCCGGCGACGAGCAGATGCTCAGGCACATCGTCGCCGAGAATCTCCATGGCGCGCTGGACACGGGCACCCGCAGCGACGGCTGCTCTGGCCGAGCGACGCAGGTTGGCATCATCGAAGTTCGCGAGCCGATTCGCCGTCGCGCGGACCTCGCGACGCATGCGTCGCTCCTCCCAGGCGAGGACGGACTCATGAGCACCGAGCCGAGTGAGCATGGCGCCAATCGCATCCCCGTCGCGGATCACGACCCGGTCGACGCCCCGCACCTCACGTGACTTCGCAGCTATGCCCAGTCGCCGCGCAGCACCGACGAGGGCCAGCGCGGCCTCCGGTCCCGGGCAGGTGATCTCCATCGACGATGAACGTCCGGGCTCCGTCAGGGATCCATGAGCGAGGAAGGCTCCGCGCCAGGCCGACTCGACGTCGCACAACCCGCCGGAAACGATGGCTGGCGGTAGTCCACGAACGGGGCGTCCGCTGCCATCGACGATGCCTGTCTGGCGGGCAAGGGCCTCACCGCCATCCACCACGCGAACGAGGTACCTCGAGCCCTTGCGAAGTCCACCGGACTGCACCATCGCCACATCGGACTCGTGACCATAGACGTCGAAGATGTCCTTGCGCAGACGCCGTGCCGTGGCGCCGGTATCGAGTTCGGCCTCGATGACGATCTGACCACTGACGATGTGCAGGCCGCCGGCAAAGCGCAGGATCGTCGACACCTCGGCCTTGCGGCAGCACGACTTGGTCACCTCGACACGACTCAGTTCGTCCTTGACCGCTGCGGTCATCGCCATGCCACTCCATCCCAGCCGCTGACGTGCGGCTCCGCACTGCTGTACTCGATCCGGGTGCCGGCGAGTCTGCCCCCGTCCGGAAGACCGGCGTTGGGGCCGATCCCAGAGCAGGCAGGCCCTGGCAAGTCCCCCACCCTAGGCGAGCACCGTATCGAAAGCCACGGCGAGGCGTTGGGGGTCGTGCATCCCCGCACTCTCCGGCTCTGACCGGCTCACATCCATCAGGAACGGCTCGGCTCCCAGATCCGCACAGGAGCGCCTGAGCGCCGTCATGTCCTCGACGTGCTGTCGATCCACGATCACGGTGTCGATTCGCAGGTCGGGAAGATAGTTGTAGAGGACATCGAGGTAGGTGTGCGCGGCGAAGCCCGTCGTCTCACCCTTCTGGGGGTTCAGATTGAGCACAAGGATCCGCTGCGCGGAGCTGTCGGCGATCGCACGCGCGAGGTCGGGAATGACGAGGTGGGGCATCACCGACGTGTACCACGAGCCTGGACCCAGAACGATGGCGTCGGCCTCGAGAACGGCAGCGATCGCCTCCTCGCACGCCGGGGGTGCGGGAGGGTCGAGCGCGATGTGCAGGACATCACCCGGTGTCGTCGCCACCTCCACCTGACCACGCACTTCACTCACCCGATCCGGATGGCGAGGGTCGTGCCCGAGCACCTCGGCCACGATCGTGAGCGGCAGAGTGCTGCACGGAAGGACTCGACCATTGGCGCCCAGCAGGGCCGCAACCCAGTCCAGGCCGGTCACCGGATCGCCGGTCTGCTCCCACAAGGCGGTGATGAGCAGGTTGCCCACCGAGTGGCCCGCCAGGTCTCCATCACCGCCGAACCGGTGCTGCACCACCTTCTCCCACGTCCGGCCCCACGAATCGTCTCCGCACAGTGCGGCAAGCGCCATCCGCAGATCTCCCGGCGGCAGAACACCGAACTCCGCACGCAGTCGCCCGCTGGACCCGCCATCGTCGGCTACTCCCACGACTGCCGTGAGCTGATCCGTCACGCGTCGGAGTGCCTGAAGCGAAGCCGCAAGGCCATGACCGCCCCCCAGCGCCACCACCTTGCGACTGGACGTCGACGGAAGTCGACTCCCGGCACTGCGCCAGCTCATTCACGCCCCAGGTCGCGATGGAACGTACGCGTGTGAACTCCTTCACTGGCCAGCCGCGCCGCGAGAGCCTCCGTCAGTGCCACACTGCGGTGCTTGCCCCCCGTGCAACCGATGGCAACCGTGACATACCTCTTCCCCTCCCGAAGGTAGCCACTGGTGACGGTGCGGACGAGTTCCTCGTAGGAGGTCAGGAACTCGTCAGCCCCCGGCCGTTCGAGCACATGGGCGGAGACGCGGCCATCCTGTCCGGTGAGGTCCCTCAGCTCCTCCTCCCAGAATGGATTCGGCAGGAACCGTGCGTCCGCGACCATGTCGGCGTCCACCGGGATTCCATACTTGAAGCCGAAGGACATCACCGTGCACGTCAACTGAGGCGGTTCCGCTTCCGCAAAGGCGGCCTCGATCCGCCGTCTGAGCTCATGGACGTTCAGAGCAGTGGTGTCGATCACCAGATCGGCGTTCGCTCGCAGATCGCCCAGAAGCAGCCGTTCCGACTGCAGCCCATCGAGGATGCGTTCATCACCTTGGAGAGGATGGGGGCGACGGGAACTCTCGAAGCGGCGGACGAGAACATCATCGGAAGCCTCGAGGAACACCGTTCGCAGGTCCACATCTGCCTGTGGCAGTACTCCGATGGCGCCCGACAGCTCCTCGAAGAACGCCCGCCCACGAGCGTCGACCACCACACCCACGCGTTCGATGTCCGGCGTATGACGCACCAGATCGACGGCCGCCGGAAGCAGGGACGGCGGCATATTGTCGATGACGAACCAGCCCATGTCCTCCAGGGCACGTGCCGCCGTGGAACGCCCCGCGCCGGACATTCCCGTGACCAGTGCCAGCTGAAGGGAATGGATGCCTGTCGCTGATGCCGCCTCTACGCCGCTCACAGTCCCATCATGGACCATTTGGCTCCACCGGGTGGAGAGCCGCATGGATGGTGGCCGCCAGCGCCTCCCCGATCCCCGGCACCTGCTGGATCTCGTCAACGGATGCGGCGGTGATCCCCCGGATCGAGCCGAAGTGTCGGCGCAGCGCCTTCACTCGGGCGGGCCCCAGCCCGGTAACACCGTCGAGCACACTCGTCGTGGAGCGCTTGCCCCGACGGTTGCGGTGCAGCCCGATCGCCCTCCTGTGCGCCTCATCCCGGACCCTTTGCAGCAGATACAGGGCCTCGCTGGTCCTTGGCAGGATCACCGGATCGTCCTCGCCGGGGAGCCACACCTCCTCGAGTCGCTTGGCCAGTCCCACCACCGGCAGATCACCCATGCCGACCCTCATGAGCGCATCCTGGGCAGCACGGACCTGGGGAGCTCCACCGTCAATCACCAGCAGCGCAGGAGGATATGCAAAGCGAGTGGGCTCTACGCTCGCGGACTCCTCCGGTGCGTCCGTGCGAGCGAAGCGACGCTCCACGACCTCCGCCACCGATGCGAGGTCGTCGGCACCCGGGGTCCTGATGATGAACGAGCGGTAGTCCGACTTCCGAGGCAGCCCATCCTCGAAGACGACGAGTGACGCAACGGTGTCCTGGCCCTGCAACGTCGAGATGTCGATGCACTCGATTCGCAGCGGCGGCTCGCTCAGCGACAGCGCGTCCTGCAGCTCCTTCATTGCCACGCTTCTGGCGGTCAGGTCGCTGGATCGGCGTGCGGTATGAGAACGAAGCAGGTTTCCTGCGTTCTCAACCGCCGTGGCCATGAAGGTCTTCTTGTCACCGCGCTGGGGAACCCGTATGTCCACACGGGACCCTCGCATGTCGGACAGCCACTGACCCACGGTGGCCGGCTCGTCAAGTGCGCTGGCGACCAGCACCTCACGTGGTGGCAGGGCAACCGTCGGGTCCGCGTAGATCCGCTGCAGCGCGCGCTCCACGTAGCCACCGGTCGACAGGTCCTCAGCCTTCTCGAGGACGAACCCACGCTCCCCGATGATGCGTCCAGCACGGACGTGGAACACCTGCACCGCCATCTGCAGGTCGTCCTCGAACGTGCCGATGACATCCGCATCCGTGGTGTCGTCGAAGACGACCGTGTTGCGCTCGAGGGCTCTCGTCAGAGACTGCCATCGATCCCGCAGACGGGCGGCCTCCTCGTAGTCCATCCGCTCCGAGGCCTCTCTCATTCGCTTCTCGACGGAGCGGACGAAGGAGTCCGACTGGCCACTCAGGAACGAACTGAGGTCGTCGACGAGCACCCGGTAGTCCTCAGGAGTGATCCGACCGACGCAGGGGGCACTGCACTTGTCGATATAGCCGAGCAGGCAGGGACGCCCCACCTGTGCGGCCCGCCGGAACACCCCATCCCGGCAGGTACGAACAGGAAAGACCCGAACGAGCTGATCAAGAGTGTCGCGAATCGCCCAGGCGTGCGCGTAGGGGCCGAAGTACCGGGAGCCTTTCCGCTTGGCCTCCCGCACGACCGCGGCCCGCGGGTATTCCTCCGAGACGGTGACCGCCAGGTAGGGATACGTCTTGTCATCTCGAAACTTCACATTGAAGCGCGGGTCGAACTGCTTGATCCAGGAGTACTCGAGTGACAGTGCCTCGACCTCGTTGCCGACGACGACCCAGTCGACCGACGCGGCCGTCGTCACCATCGACTGCGTTCGCGGGTGAAGCGTCATCGGATCCGCGAAATACGAATTGAGCCGGGCGCGCAGGTTCCGCGCCTTGCCTACGTAGATCACCCGCCCCTGCGCATCCCGGAACCTGTACACGCCCGGGTCAGTGGGGATCTCACCAGGCGCCGGGCGATACGTCGCCGGGTCAGTCATGGGTTCGCCTCGTTGACTTATCGGCGCAGTCAGCTGAGGACGACCGCCCCGCCGTCAACGGCAATCCCGGCCGACATGAGGCCCTGGCGTGCGGGTCCGGCGAGGACCGACCCGTCCGTACCCGAGAAGCGGGAACCGTGGCAGGGGCACACAATCTCGTTGTCGACGACCTCGGACACGAGGCACCCCTGATGGGGGCAGATCGCCGTGAACGCCTTGAAATCTCCCTCCGTCGGCTGAGTGACGACGATGGCCGGCTCGGCCGATATGACTCCCCCGCCCACGGGGATGTCGGATGTCTGCGCGAAGGCACCGGCAGTGCCAACCGCGGCCGCATCCCCAGCGTCATCGGAACCGCTAGCTGCGGGCACGGAATCAGGTGACGCCTCGCCGGCGGACCCGCAGGCTGCCAGCACGCCTGCGGCTGCCACCACTCCGCCTGCCTGAAGTACCTTGCGACGGTCAAGCTCCACGACGGTCTCCCTGTCTGCCTCGGATTCACCACTTCCCCACGAACGCTACGCCACGATCCGCCGGCAGGCACGGCGGCCACGCACGTCATTCGAGGGGCCACCGCGCAGTCCGTCAGGCCTTCTTCGAACGCCTGGTCCGGGACACCTTCTTGGGGGCGCCCAGCATTCCGGCAAGAAACATGCCCGTGTGACTGCTCGCCACTGTCGCCACCTGTTCCGGGGTCCCCTCGGCGACCACGACGCCTCCGCCTGAGCCGCCCTCCGGGCCCATGTCGATGATCCAGTCTGCGGTCTTGATCACGTCCAGGTTGTGCTCGATGACGATCACCGAGTTGCCCTTGTCAACAAGACTCTGCAGGACACCCAGCAGCTTGCGAATGTCCTCGAAGTGCAGCCCAGTCGTCGGCTCGTCAAGGACGTATATCGTTCGACCGGTCGATCGCTTCTGCAGTTCCGCGGCCAGCTTCACCCGCTGGGCCTCGCCGCCGCTCAAGGTCGGGGCGGACTGGCCCATGCGCACGTAGCCCAGGCCGACGTCGACCAGGGTGGCGAGATGGCGGGAGATGGCCGGCACAGCGCGGAAGAACTCCAGCGCTTCCTCGATCGGCATGTCGAGGACCTCGGCAATGGTCTTGCCCTTGTAGTGCACCTCGAGCGTCTCACGGTTGTAACGATCGCCGTGGCATACCTCGCACGGCACGTAGACGTCCGGCAGGAAGTTCATCTCGATCTTGATGGTTCCGTCACCGGAGCACGCCTCGCATCGCCCGCCCTTGACGTTGAACGAGAAGCGTCCTTGGAGGTAGCCGCGCACCTTGGCCTCGGGGGTCTCCGCGAAGAGCTTGCGGATGTGGTCGAAGACCCCGGTGTAGGTCGCCGCGTTGCTGCGCGGAGTTCGGCCGATGGGGCTCTGGTCCACGTGCACGACCTTGTCGACATGCTCGAGACCCGTCACTCGCTTGTGGCGGCCGGGAACTCCTCGCGATCCGTTGAGCTCACGAGCCAGAACAGTGAAGAGGACGTCGTTCACGAGTGTCGACTTGCCCGAGCCGCTGACTCCCGTCACCGCCACCAGTACACCGAGCGGGAATTCCACCGTGATGTCCTGAAGGTTGTGCTCGCGGGCACCGTGCACCGTCAGTGCGCGACCGTCCAGGGGGCGTCGCTCCTGCGGAACAGCGATCGTCCTGGCACCGCTGAGGTACTGCCCGGTGATGGACTCCGGGCTCGCAAGCAGGTCCTCGACGCGGCCACTGACGACGACCTCGCCGCCGTGCTCCCCCGCACCCGGCCCGATGTCCACCACCCAGTCGGCCGCAGCAATGGTGTCCTCGTCGTGCTCCACCACGATCAGGGTGTTGCCCAGATCGCGCAGGCGTACGAGCGTGTCGATCAGACGGCGGTTGTCACGCTGGTGCAGCCCGATGCTCGGTTCATCCAGGACGTAGAGCACGCCCACCAGCCCCGATCCGATCTGGGTGGCAAGGCGGATGCGCTGCGCCTCGCCTCCGGCGAGTGTCGCAGCCCCGCGGTCCAGGGACAGGTAGTGCAGGCCCACGTCGACGAGGAACTCGAGTCTCTCGTTCACCTCTTTGAGCACTCGGCTGGCGATCGTCGCGTCACGCTTGGAGAGCGAGAGTCCGGACAGGAGCGCCGAGGCCTCGCCGATCGGCAGCGATGCGATGTCGGCGATCGAGTGATCCTCGATCGTCACGCCCAACGAGAGCGGCTTGAGTCGGGCCCCAGCACATGACGGACACGGGACCTCCCGCATGTAGCCCTCGAACCGCTCCCTGCTCGCATCACTCTCCGCCTCGGCATGACGACGCTGGACGAAAGGGATCACGCCCTCGAATGCGGTGTAGTACGACCGCTGCCGCCCGTAACGGTTGCGATAGCGGACATGTACCTCGGTGGGGTGACCATTCAGAAGAGCAGCGCGCGCCTTGGCCGGCAGCGCGCGCCAAGGCGTGTCCATGGTGATGTCGAGCTCGTCACACATCGCCTCCAGCAGGCGACGGAAGTAGTCCGATACCTGTCCGCGCGACCACGGCGCCAGTGCACCCTCGGTCAGCGACAGGTCTTCGTCTGGTACCACCAGACTGGGGTCGACCTCACGCCGAGTACCCAGGCCTGTGCACTCAGGGCAGGCCCCGAAGGGCGAGTTGAACGAGAAGGACCGCGGCTCGAGCTCCTCGAACGAGAGGCCATCCTTGGCGCACGCAAGATGCTCGCTGAAGATGCGCTCACGCCCAGGGTCGTCCTCCGCGAGATCGACGAACTCCAGGACCACCAGGCCACCCGAGAGCGAGAGCGCCGTCTCGACACTGTCGGTCAGCCGGCGCCGAGAGCTGGCCTTAACGGCCAGCCGGTCGATGACCACCTCGACGGTGTGCTTCTCCTGCTTCTTCAGCGTCGGCGGCTCCTCGAGAGATATGACTGTGCCGTCAACTCGGGCGCGGGAGTAGCCCTGGGACTGCAGTTGGCGGAAGAGATCGACGTACTCGCCCTTGCGCTCCCGAACGACGGGAGCAAGCACCTGGAAGCGCGTGCCATCCTCAAGGCCCAGCACCTGATCCACGATCTGCTGGGGTGTCTGGCGCGCAATCACGTCACCACACTCCGGACAGTGGGGGACGCCGATGCGCGCGAACAGGAGGCGCAGGTAGTCGTAGACCTCCGTGATGGTGCCCACCGTCGATCGGGGATTCCGTGACGTCGACTTCTGGTCGATCGAGACCGCAGGTGAGAGACCCTCGATGAAGTCGACATCCGGCTTGTCCATCTGACCCAGGAACTGGCGGGCGTACGACGACAGGCTCTCGACGTACCGTCGCTGACCCTCGGCGAAGATCGTGTCGAAAGCCAGACTCGACTTGCCGGACCCAGACAGGCCAGTGAAGACGATCAGCGCATCACGTGGCAGGTCCAGCGACACATTCTTGAGGTTGTGTTCGCGCGCTCCACGAACCACCAGGCGTTCGCCCACAGGGGCCTCTTCCGAAAGATAGGGTTTGAGCATGAGGTCGGAGAGATGAATGTATAACGGCCGAGTCGAGGTCGCTGGACCGGCAGACGTGCATGAGCTCGGCCGACTCATCATCAGCAAACTCGCAGTCGGTCCCTACAACAACAATGTCTACCTGCTCCGGTGCCGGCAGACCGGGGCGCAGGTTCTCGTCGACGCGGCCGCCGAGCCCGGACGCATCATGGACCTCATCGGGCCTGAGAGCGTCTCGCTCATCGTCACCACTCATCGCCACCCAGACCACTGGCAGGCCCTCAGCGAGGTCAAGGCCCTGACCGGTGCACCCACAGCGGCCCATGCCGAGGATGCACCATCCATCCCGGTCGAGACTGACCTCATCCTCCGCGATGGCGACGTGATCGATGTCGGTGACTGCAGCCTCGAGGCCATCCACCTCGTGGGCCACACACCGGGCTCCATTGCGCTGCTCTACGACGATCCCGACGGTCCCCCGCACCTGTTCACCGGTGACTGCCTCTTCCCGGGCGGTGTGGGGAAGACGGGCACGGCAGAGGAGTTCGCCACCCTGCTGGACGGTGTGTCGACCAAGCTGTTCGATCGACTCCCCGACGAGGCCTGGGTCTACCCCGGCCACGGCTTCGACACCTCCGTCGCCGCTGAGCGGCCGTCGTTGATCGAGTGGGCCGAACGCGGTTGGTAGGACCTAGCCTATGCGCCATCCGGAAGTGGCGGCGTCATAGACAAGTGTCCTTGTGCACACTTCACCCCCGAGACCATTGTTCATCCACTGCGCCCAGCTTTGCGACCAACCGCCCGATGCGATTCCCGAC
>Ga0181563_10000541_pt1 | contig 36114 bp, 33 predicted proteins | sample 011ome_25_FD_133759 | JGI IMG/M metagenome (GOLD analysis project Ga0181563, IMG submission 133759) | Coastal salt marsh microbial communities from the Groves Creek Marsh, Skidaway Island, Georgia - 011512CT metaG (megahit assembly) | ecosystem: Environmental > Aquatic > Marine > Intertidal...
TGGACGAAATTCCCATCATCATTTTATCAATTTTAATGGCACCGCAGGGATTTGGAGGAGAGAAACTATAGTTGAGGCAGGAGGATGGGAGAACGACACCTTAACCGAAGATCTCGATCTGAGTTATCGTGCGCAAATGATCGGATGGCGTTTTGTATACCTAGAAGACGTGCATTCACCGGCCGAACTTCCAATTGCTATTTCAGCACTTAAAAATCAACAGTTTAGGTGGGTGAAAGGTGGAGCTGAAAATGTTGTGAAAAACGGAAAAAGACTCTTATTTCAAAAAGGATTAAGATTCTCCGATCGCCTCCATGGAATCACACATTTATTTAATAGCAGCGTCTACCTCTTTATTTTTATCATGGCGCTAATTACGGTACCGCTGACATATGCAGGAGTTTCCAATCCCAATGTGGCTATTGCCCTGAATTGGATGGCACTGTTTTTTCTAAGCACCCTTTTACTGATCTTTTATTATGGGGTTTCATATCGTGAAAAAACACGACCAGGAATGAAGTGGTTCTTATTTATTTGGCGTTTTATACAGTTTCTAACCGTCAGTCTAGGCTTATCGTATTATAATGCAAAAGGTGTTATGCAAGCCTATATGGGGAAAAAAACAGCTTTTGTAAGAACGCCCAAATTTAATACAGATCAGAAAGAAAACTGGTTAAAAAACGCCTATCTAAACAAAAAATGGCGACTTGAAACGTTGATAGAACTGATACTTTTTTTGTATTTCCTCTCGGGCATAGTATTCAGTTATGACTATGGATATTACGGAATGGTACCATTTCAATCGATGCTAACCACTGGATATGGCGCAGTCCTTTGGTATAGCTTTAAAGAGCGCAATGCGGCTTAAGAGGTGAGAATCTGGTCCAGAAGTTTTCAACAATTCAAAAATCAAAGCAGAAAAAAAGTATCTTTGGTATTCGTTCAAAATCTGAAGAGGAAAATGGGTAAAATTATTGCAATAACCAATCAAAAAGGAGGAGTAGGTAAAACCACAACTGCGATCAATTTAGGCGCAAGTTTTGGGGTGTTGGAGTATAAGACATTGATTATTGATGCTGATCCTCAGGCAAACGCTACATCAGGTGTTGGATTTGATCCGCGAAACGTTCAAAAAAGCATTTATGATTGTCTCGTTAATGAAACGGACCCACGTGAATTGATTCTTGAAACAGAGAACCCAAATTTGGATATCATACCAGCGCATATTGATTTAGTTGGAGCCGAACTCGAAATGATCAATATGCCAAACAGAGAAATGAAATTGCGTCGGTCACTGGAAGCAGTGAAGGATGATTATGATTTTGTTCTGATTGATTGTTCACCTTCGTTAGGTTTAATCACGGTGAATTCGTTAACAGCTGCTGATTCGGTTATCATTCCAGTTCAGTGTGAGTATTTCGCGCTAGAAGGTTTGGGTAAATTGCTCAACACCATCAAAATTGTGCAATCACGTCTGAACAAAGAATTGGATATTGAAGGTATTGTTCTGACAATGTACGATACACGACTTCGACTGGCGAATCAGGTAGTAGATGAAGTGAAAACGCATTTTCAAGAATTGGTTTTTAATACAATTATTCACCGAAACACAAGATTGGGTGAAGCCCCTAGCTTCGGTGAAACTATCATTATGCATGATGCTACTTGTAAAGGATCGATTAATTACTTGAACTTTGCACGTGAAGTCCTTCAGAAAAATGACTTGACGAAAATGAAGAATAAAGACAAACAATTGATATAGAGTAGGGCATACGATGACAAAGAAAAGGGCTTTAGGTAAAGGATTGAGTGCGTTGTTGGAAAATGCAAATACGGATATTACAACCAAGAATATTGGGTTGGAAAGCAAGACGGTTGGTTCAATTTCCACGATTTCAATCGCACAAATAGAGGCGAATCCGTTTAATCCAAGAACTACTTTTGAAGAGGAGCAGTTAGAAGAACTTCGTGATTCAATTGCTGTACATGGTATCATTCAGCCACTCACCGTGCGCAAGTTAGGTAGAGATAAGTATCAATTGATTTCAGGAGAACGTCGATTCAGAGCCTCTCAATTAGCAGGTTTAGAAGAGGTTCCATGTTATATTCGCATTGCAAATGATCAAACCATGCTTGAAATGGCATTGGTTGAAAATATTCAACGGGTTGACTTAAATGCGATTGAAGTAGGTTTGTCTTATCAACGTTTGATAGATGAATGTAATTTTACACAAGAGCAATTAAGTAAAAAGCTCGGAAAAAGTCGCTCGAACATTACTAATTTTTTGAGATTGTTAAAGCTGCCAGCTCCAATTCAATTGGGATTGAGAGGTGGTTTAATTTCAATGGGACATGCGCGAGCGTTGGTTTCGGCTGGCGATGAAGACAAACAATTGAGCTTATTTGAGCGTGTTATCGAAGAAGAGCTATCTGTTCGTGAAACAGAGGCGCTTGTAAAAGGTACAAAGCAAATTGATAAGGCGACGAAATCAACGAAGTCTAAAGATCAACTTCCCACGTATTTATCAGATTTCCAAACACGTTTAGCTGATCAATTGAAAACCAAAGTACAAATCTCGGCAAACAATAAAGGAAAGGGTAAAATCGTTATCAATTTTGAATCAGAAAATGATTTGGATAAGATTATCGATTTTTTAGATCAGTAAAATGCTTAAACAAAGTTGGCTCACTTTTATCGTGCTTTTAGCAATGAACTTTGCTGCATTTGCTGGTATAGATGCCGATACCATTCCAAAACCCTATGAACATAATCGTTCAAGAGCGGCCCTCTTTTCGGCAATCATTCCAGGATCAGGTCAAATCTATAATGAAATTGGCTATCGAAAAGTTTCCCAAAAAAAACACAGAGCTTGGTGGAAAGTTCCGATTATTTATGGAGGTTTAGGTGCTTGTGGTTATTACTTTTATGAGAATAATAAATGGGCAAATCTCTCGCGCCAAGAATGGTTAGAAAGAGATGCGAACGAAAGTTTATCATATTATGATATCCGTTTTAATGGCCTTTCAAAGGATCAATTGATCGGTGGGAGCGACGCAGCAAATTTTATAGGTTACGATCAATTTGCTAGAAGGCGAGACATTTTTACCTTTGCCTTTATCGGTGTATGGGGATTAAGCGTCATTGAAGCATATGTGGATGCACACTTCGTTTCTTTTGACGTCTCTGAAGATTTATCGCTAAGAACCTATCCTACCTTAATAGGTGGAAGGCATCCAGGTATCAGTTTGCAGTTGAATTTTAATTGATAGCTCAAATTTCAGATCACCTATTTAATGCCAGCATTCTTTAAGCATTTACGTACTTTTCTTTTGTGACGATCACGTTCTTCAGGTGTCGTATTAGCAGCTGTCAACATTTCTTTACAATGTTTATCGATGGTATCCATTCGAACGAGTAAGGCATCGAATTCATCATCCCCGGCCGATTCAATTGCTTTATTGACGGAATCGTTTTTAACAACGCAATCGCAAAAATCCCATTGCTCACCATACACCTTCTCAATTTGGGAAGTCAGGGCTTCATCCTCATTTATATAACCGGCACTGTCTACCGCCACGGTATCGATTGGATTGATGTCTGTTGTATCTATACCTAAACTGGTGTCAATGGCCAATGTATCATTACCGTTATTCTCTGTGTCTGTAGGTCCTTCACTTTCGCAAGCATTCAATAATAAAGTCACGGTGCAAATCGCGGGAAAAATCAATCTTTTCATAAAAGCAAGGTTCGTTTGACGATAAAGATAATAATCTGCCGAAAAAAACGTAAATTATGGTACGGAACTTGTGTTATAGAAGTTAAATGGTGAAAATGAAATATCATATTCTTATTGGTTTACTCTCGTTGACAACATGTTTGTTTGCGCAAGAAAATATACCGCACCCTGATGATAGCCTCAAGGAATATGAGTCTGCTGCCGTTTCTGTTTATACCGATGATTATCTCAAGAAGTACAATCGATTTAAGCGAATTATTGTAAAAGTTTATCCTTATGCATTGCATGCTGCTGATGTGATTGATGAGATTGATCAAAATGCAGAATCGATAAACCGTCGTCGAAAAAAGAATAAATTCTATCGACAATCCTATTATGACCTTAAGGAGGAATTCAAATATTTTATACTGGATCTCTACACTTCAGAAGGACAGATGCTAATGAAACTTATCCATCGCGAAACGGGAATGACAGTGTATGATATTTCCAATAAATACCGTGGGCGACAAAAAGCCGAGATGTTTAACTTGATGGCTAAAATATGGGATCAAGATTTGCATGTGAAGTTTGAGCCTGATTATGGAGATGATAAAATTACTGAAACCGTTATTCAGGATATCCAATCTGGTCTCATTGAATTCAACGACGAGATCGTCACGATCGATAAGCTCGCTTATAAAGAGAAAAAGGCGGACGCAAAGAAGGCAAGAAAAAAGGCTAAAAAAAGACGCAAAGTATATCTAAAGAAAAAGAAGAAGCGGGAACGCGAAAAGAAAAAGCAAGAGGCAAAAAGAAAAGTTAGGACATTTTGAAATACCAAAATGAGGCGATTATCAAGAATTAGAGTGAGTTGGCCATGACAACTTTATCCTGAACGCTCAAAAAATCGATTTTTTTCATATTTTTATTTGAACAATTACATTTATCGCTTGTTAAAGAAAGCATGGGAGCATATTCAATAAAGGATCTGGAGAATTTTACGCAAATAAAAGCACATACTTTGCGTATTTGGGAACAGCGATATAATTTGTTGGATCCCGAGCGAACGGACACGAATATTCGCTTATACTCAGATCGAGATCTAAAGAAAATTCTAAACATCAATCTTCTGTACTCTAACGGGTTAAAGATTTCCAAAATTGCGAAATTATCGGATGAGGAAATTTTCGAAGAGGCCAGTAAAATACTAAACTTACCTATCGCAAATAATATTGAAGGTGCAGAGCGCATCATCAATAAGATAATGTTATACGATGAAACGGGGATCCGTGAAGATTTAGAATCATTGTACATCAAGCATGACTTTGAAACTATTTTTTCTGATCTCTTAATTCCTGTTTTACAAAAAATAGGTGAGTTATGGCAGGTTGATTCCATAACAATCAGCCACGAGCATTTCTTCTCAAACATTGTGCGTTCATTTATCTTAAAAAAGACGGAAGAGTATCACAAAACAAATCCGAACAAAAATAAAGTATTGCTATTCTTGGGTGAAAACGAATACCATGAATTAGGCTTGTTATATTATAATTACCTTCTCAATAAAAGAGGATACGAAACAGTTTATTTAGGCCAGTCGGTTCCGCTATCTGATTTAAAAGTAGCTATACAAACGATCAAGCCTTGTTTTGTATTTACAAGCTTAACAGCTAAAATGGATGAAAAAGAATTTAAACACTTCTTTGAAGAGTTGGATGAGGTTTATGATTTGTCGAAGATTTATGCGGGAGGGTATCAGATGAATTTTTATAAAGAGTTAATACCGAAACAGGTCAATATGATCAATCATACCGATGATATAGACCTGGATTAAGGATTGTATATAAAACACACTTAAAACCTCAACCATTCCGGTTGAGGTTTTTTTATTGCCCTGTTGGCTCCTCAACGAGTTTGAGCGAAAAGATATCTGAGCATGAAAGGTATCAAGACGGAGCCATGGTTACGAAGCATATACCAAGTCCATCCAAAACAGAAACAAACTTTATTTGTTAAACCCTTCTTTGTTTAGTGTCTAGTCAAATGCAGTTAAACAACGTGAAAGTGAAAGATGTAAAAAAGTTGCTATTACAGCTCTTTTTAGTCCATTTATCACCTTAATGTGGAAGCGTAAAGCAATAAACTTTAAACAAAACGTCGTTTTTTTAAAAAAAAGTGATTTTTTTTGTTTTTAAAAACAAAGTAATATAAGGGGTTACAGCAATAGTGTTTAAATAAATGTTAAAAAGATTAAACAAAATTTGCAAACAGAATAAATGAGATATATATTTGTTTAAAGTTTAATCAAAAAAGATAAACAAAATGACAACAGCAGATTTCCAAGCACAGATTATAAACTTATCTGATTACATTGATGGGTTTGCATTAAAGTACACACGCAACAAAGAGAATGCGAAAGATTTAGCACAAGAAACTATCCTACGCGCATTTCTTAATCGTGATAAATTTAGAACCAATACGAATTTAAAAGGATGGTTGAAGATTATGATGCGTAATATATTCATTAATAGCATACGTAAAAAATCTCACCAAATGATTAACTATGACTCAGAAAGTTACAAAGTAATCAATGGCGAGGCGTTCAACTTTACTCCAATTGATCAAATGATGGAAGGCCAAATTATTTCAGAAATTGAAGCGCTAGCTGATGATTTTCGAGTACCTTTCCAAATGCATTTGGAAGGTTATAAATACAAGGAAATAGCCGAGAATTTAGAAATTCCAATTGGTACAGTTAAAAGTCGTGTTTTTCAAGCGCGTAAGAGACTGTCAGAAAGAATTAAAAAGAACTAAGAATCAATGAGTAAGATAACCGTCATAGGTGCCGGACTTTCCGGATTGTACGCAGCTTGTTACCTCGCTAAAAAGGGTTTCGAAGTTGAGGTTTACGAGAAAAATGAAAGTGCTGGTGGTCGATCACGCGTCTTTGAGTCTGACGGTTTTATGTTCGACATGGGGCCTTCTTGGTATTGGATGCCAGAATTGATCGACTCGTTATTTGAAGATTTAGGTGAAGATCGGAAAGATTATTTCTCTCTAAAACGATTGGATCCTTCATACCGTGTCTTTTGGAAGGATGATGAGCCTACTGACGTACCCGCTAGTTTAGAAGAATTATTTGCACTTTTTGATACATTCGAACGGGATGGAGGTCAAAAGCTCAAAGATTTTTTAAACTCAGCCCAAGAAAAATATCAAATTGCTATTCCTGAATTTTTAGAAAAGCCAGGTTTAAAACTGAATGAAGTCGTAAACTTCCCCGTTTTAAAGAAGGCGTTGAAATTAGATGTGTTCAAATCAGTACATAAAGATGTATCAAGACGTTTCAATTCAGCAAAAGCAAGAGGAATCCTAAATTTCCCTGTATTATTTCTTGGAGAAATGCCGAATAGAATTCCATCACTCTACACCCTCATGAATCATGCGGACATGGGACTTGGGACCTGGTATCCAGAAGGAGGAATGGGAGCACTCGGAAGAGCATTGGCAAAAATTGGCGAAGCCAACGGCGTAAAATTTCATTACAACTCACCCGTATCAGCTTTTCAAGTTGAAAACGGAAAGGTCGTTGGAATGACTGTAAATGGAAAGCAAGTCAAAACAGAATCGGTAATCGCCTCAGCTGATTATCATTTTGTTGAGCAAAATCTCGTTCCGAAAGAATACAGAAGATACTCTCCAGAGTACTGGGACAAACGTCGTATGGCACCTAGTTCACTGATTTTTTACCTCGGAATCGATAAGGAAATACCGAACCTAGAGCATCACAACCTCTTCTTTGACGAAGACCTTGATGCGCATGGGAAAACGATTTATAATCACCCTTCTTGGCCTGATAAACCACTCTTTTACACCTGTGCTCCTTCCAAAACAGATAAGGATGTAGCACCTGAGGGTAAGGAAAATTTGTTTATCTTAACGCCGATAGCAACGAATATTGACGACAACGACGAAATTCGTGAGAAATATTTTGATGTGATAATGGATCGTTTAGAGCAACATACTGGTGTAGAAATTAGAAGCGCTGTAAGGTTTAAGCGATCATTCTGTCTAACAGACTTTAAGGAAGAGTATAACTCTTTTAAAGGGAATGCATACGGACTTGCAAATACATTGAGACAAACAGCAAATTTAAAACCCAAAATAAAATCGAAACTTGATAATCTATATTACTGCGGGCAATTGACAGTACCGGGACCAGGTGTTCCACCTGCATTGATATCAGGAAAAGTTGTAGCCAACCAAGTAGCGAAAAATATTAAAACTTATGCCCCAGTGGGGAGCTAAACCAAGCACAAACTATGAAAGCATTATTTGACGAATATTGTACTGAGGCATCTATCGCGGTGACCAAAAAGTACAGTACCTCTTTTTACAAGGGTGTTAGCTTTTTAGATAAAAAAATACGTAATGACGTTCACGCCGTATATGGTTTTGTTCGCTTTGCAGACGAAATAGTAGATTCATTTCATGGTTTTGAAAAAGAAACATTGTTGAAAGAATTTAAGGCAGAAACGTATCGAGCGATCGAAAGAAAGATTTCATTAAATCCAATTCTGAATTCGTTTCAGAAGTCAGTAAATGACTATCAAATCGACCATGAGCTTATTGAGGCATTTTTCCACAGTATGGAAATGGACCTCAATCCAGTTGAATACGACCAAAGCAAATACAAAGAATACATCTTTGGCTCTGCTGAAGTGGTGGGATTGATGTGTCTAAAGATCTTTGTGTACGGCAGTCAAGAAGAATACGATAAGTTGAAGCCCTATGCCATGAAATTAGGTTCTGCATTTCAAAAAATCAATTTCCTGCGTGATTTAAAAGATGATATAGGTGATCTTGGACGCCTCTATTTTCCGCATATTGGAGATGGTGGAATCCAGCCTGAGGATAAACTTGAAATTGAACTTGAAATTGAAAAAGAATTTCAAGAAGCATACCAAGGCATAAAGATGTTACCTAAATCGTCAAGGTTAGGGGTATATGTGAGTTATGTTTATTACACGAAGTTATTAGCGAAGATCAAAGAAAAAACGATCAAGGAGCTTATGAACAAGCGCATTCGAATTTCTGATGAGAAGAAATTGATGTTATTATTTGGTTCATACGTGCGTAACAGTGTCAATGCGCTTTAAAAACAAATTATATGAAGTCAATGACGGCTATTCTATTTCTGTTTATGTCCGCAGGTACATACGGACAAATAGAAGAGTTACGTCGACTTTTTTCATTGGCTAGTGTTGATCAAAAGGCTAACCAACAACTATTAGACAAAACAAAAAATGCAGAGTTAAAAAGTAATACTTTGCTTTATGCCTACCATGGTGCCGCTTTAATGACAATGGCGAATCATTATACCTGGCCGACTACCAAATTGGATTATTTTAATAGAGGTAAAAAGAAGTTGGAAAAAGCGATTAACTATGATTTGCTCAACGTTGAAATGCGCTTTATTCGCTATTCTGTCCAAAAAGAAGCACCGGCTATGTTAGGTTATTACGAGGATATCGAAACGGATAAAGCATTTATCAAAAATAATATCAAAAAATCAGGTTGGACCAAAGCATATCAAGCAGAAGTGCTTGCTTTTATTGACAAAGAATAATTTATGGAACACGTCATATTGGTAGATGAAAATGATCAACAAATTGGTCTGATGGAAAAAATGGAAGCGCATGAGAAAGGATTACTTCACCGCGCTTTTTCTGTTTTCATATTTAACGATGAAAACCAATTATTACTTCAGCAACGCGCCAAGGATAAATATCATTCTGGAGGTTTATGGACAAATACATGTTGCAGTCACCCCAGAGAAGGAGAATCTTTGTTGGATGCCGGTAAACGACGTTTACATGAGGAAATGGGTTTTTCTTGTCCTATCGAAACGGTTTTTAGTTTCATTTACAAAGCCGAATTGGATAATAACCTGATAGAGCATGAATTGGATCATGTCTTAATCGGTAATTATAATGAAGCTCCAAAACCAAATCCAGATGAAGTAATGGATTGGAAATATGTAGACTTAGAATGGGTCGTTGAGGATATGAAAGCAAATCCAGAAAACTATACTGCTTGGTTTAGAATTGTATTTGATAATGTGAAAGGACATTTTCTAAATACTGTTCAATCATGAGTGAATCTAAAAGACGCGTCGTAGTAATAGGTGCTGGTTTGGCAGGAATTGCAATAGCTTTGAGACTTCGAAGAAAAGGCTGGGATGTTCTCGTATTGGAACGAAATGACACCTACGGAGGCAAATTAGCTGATTTTAAATGGGAAGGATATCGATGGGATAAGGGGCCTTCGCTCTTTACGATGCCCGAACAGGTTGATGAATTGTTTCAATTATATGGTAAAGATCCTAGAACTCATTTTCATTATGTGAAAATTCAAGAGTCATGTCATTATTATTTCCATGATGGTTCAGATTTTCTTTTAGAGGGAGAGACTGCCAGAAGGAATAAAGCATTGCTGAGTGAATTCGGTTCTGAATATGGGCAAGCGGCCATTAATTATTTAGAGGAAAGTGGTAAGACATATCAGGATGTAGGAACCATTTTTATTGACCGTCCAAAGTTTGGACTCAAAAATATATTTGACCGTGCGCTTGTAAAGCGCTATCCAAAATTACTCTCTAGAAAGCTTACAAATTCATTGAATAATTGGAACGAGCGGAAATTAAAGGATGAAAATCTAGTGCAACTCTTTAACCGTTATGGAACTTATAATGGGTCTGATCCTTATCGTATGAGCGGTTTGTATAGCATGATTCCGCATCTCGAAGTAAACCTGGGTACCTTTTTCCCAAAGAAAGGTATGCGCTCGATCGTTGACAGCCTCTACGATTTGGCTGTTGAAAATGGAGTCGAGTTTAGATTTGGAGAGAAGAACCTTTCTGCTCAACCACTTAAGAAGGGCTATGAAATCACTACAAATAATGAAACAGAAAAGGCAGATGATTTGGTTTCAGCCATTGATTGTGTCACTTTCTACAATAAGATATTAAAGGACAGTAAATTAGAGGTAAAGTACAAAAAGCAAGAGCGTTCTTCTTCGGCTGTTGTTTTCTATTGGGCTGTCGAAAAGATCTTTCCGCAATTAAAGTTGCATAATATCTTTTTTGGAGCAGATTATGAAGCTGAGTTTGCTCAGATTTTTAAAACAAAAACATTGCCAGATAAGCCTACGCTATACGTACATGTCAGTTCAGTTATCAATCCAGAAGATGCGCCCGAGAATGGGCAAAACTGGTTTGTCATGATCAATACACCGGCAGGAATTGTCCCTGATGATCTGCAACGAGAGAAACTAAAACAATATATTGATAAGCTCATGATAAAGCACTTGGGAGAAGGTGTGCGTGATGCAATTCGATATGAAAAGTTTTGGGACGCTAGTAAAATTGAAATGGATACGGGTTCTTATATGGGAGCGCTCTATGGTGCAGCTTGCAACGACACAATGGCCGCATTTACAAGACACGGGAATGTTTCTAAAAAATACAAGAATTTATACTTCGTTGGAGGAACGGTGCATCCGGGAGGCGGAATTCCGTTGGTATTAAAGTCTGCCAAGATTGTATCTGAATTAATTGAGTCATGATCCAGTTTATCAAAAAAATAGCGCCTCTTATTTTAGTGATTTTTCACATCATTGGTTTGATTCTTTTTACCCAATCGAATGAGGCATCTGACCTCACTTGGGTTAATTTAACCTTGTGTGGACTATTAGTTTTTATCGGGGAGTTAGGCGAACATGGGCAGAGAATTCGGAAGGTGACAGGAATTTTTCTACTCATTTTTTGGGGAGGATTTTTCATAGAGTGGATCGGAACTTCGACAGGTTATTTATTTGGAGAATATAGTTACGGAGAGGTCCTAGGCATTAAATGGTTAGGCGTCTCGCTGATTATTGGCATTAATTGGTATGCGATTGTTTTGGCGAGCGTCAACTTTGCGAGAATATTCTTCAAAAATAGATGGATACAAGCCATTGCTGGTGCCGCACTTTGTGTGTTGATGGATTTTATCATTGAGCCAGTTGCAGTAAAGTTTGAATTTTGGACATGGGGTGGAGGAGAGATACCTGTTTTTAACTACATAACTTGGTTCGTTTTTGCGCTATTATTTAGTTTGGTATACGTATTTACAACAAAACAATTCAATCGTGCTGCTGCCACGTTGTATGTAGTTTGGGCACTGTTTTTCACAGTATTATTATTTGTCTAAAAAAATTATTAGAGCTATGAAAGGACTATATTTATTATTAGACGCGATAACCCTATTCTTCCCTTTAGTGCTAAGCTTTGATCAGAAGGTTGCTTTCTTCAAAACATGGCGCGCGCTGTTTCCGGCCATCTTGATAATTGGAATTCCTTTCTTAATCTGGGATGTTTGGTTCACGAAAATGGGAGTTTGGGGCTTTAATCCAGATTATCTTGTAGGATTTGATATCGTTAATTTACCGATTGAAGAAGTGTTGTTCTTTGTGGTTGTGCCTTATGCATGTACTTTTATCTATGCCTGTGTTAAAGCCTATTTTCCTAACCTCAAATTAAGGGGACTAAATAAAGTCACTTATGCTTTAATGATCATTTATGCATTGGCGATTATGATATTCGGATTCGGAGGTTGGTATTCAACCTTAACCGGAGTCATAGCTATTGCTGTAGTTTTAGTTTTGCAAAGAGCAAAAACGAATTTCTATTATTTGCCACTTTCTTTTCTTATTGCATTGGTGCCTTTTTTTATTGTTAACGGTGTACTGACTGGTTCTGGCATAGAATTACCTATTGTATGGTATAACGATTTGGAGAATGCAGGAATTCGATTATTCACAATTCCAATGGACGATATCGCCTATGCATGGGTGCTGCTAGCAGGTAATATTGCCGTTTATGAATGGGTATTGAGTCGAAAAAAGAAAAGTTAAAAAGTCAACTTTAATTGCGCTTCCTGCTGAATGGTTTCTTGCTGAATATCCGATAAATTGGATAATGTTAAGCCTAAAAGCCTGATAGACTTTTTAGTTGGATTTTCTTCTACAAGATCAACTACGATTGGCCAAAAATCATCTTTTTTTGACAAAGCTAAATCAACGGTTTTACTGCGTGTTTGAATGGTGAAGTCGCTGAATTTAATTTTTAAGGTAATTGTATGTCCTATCTTTTTAGAACCCGCAATACGATTCTCTAATTCATGAGCGATAACCAATAAGCCTTCAAGGACTTCAGCTTGACTCGTTTTATTTTGAGAATAAGTTCGCTCAGTTCCTATCGACTTACGTGTTCGGTTGGGGCGAACGGGACTATTGTGGATGCCACGTACGATATGATAATAGTGCTCTCCTGATTTGCCGAAATTTCTTTTTAGAAAAGCCAAGGAGTGCTGCTTTAATTGGTATCCATTAAAAATACCCCAGCTTTTCATTTTTTCTGCCGTTGCTTTGCCGACACCAAAAAAGTCTTTAATGAGCAACTTTTCTAAAAACGGAATTACCTCAGCGGGTTTAATCGTTTTTTGACCGTTTGGTTTGTTAATATCACTTGCTAATTTCGCTGTAAACTTATTGATGGATATTCCTGCGGATGCAGTTAAGCCCGTGCGCTCCAAAATTTTTCCTCGAATCTCGCGAGCAATCTCTGTTGCAGAACTGTGGTTTTGCCAATTGGCGGTCACATCCAAATAAGCTTCATCTAACGAAAGGGGCTCTACTAAATCAGTATATTCTAGAAAGATTTCACGAATTTGAGCAGAAACCTCTTTATACCGATCAAAGCGGTGTTTAACAAAAATCAAATCAGGGCATTTTTTTGCTGCCAAAGCACTAGACATCGCCGAACGAACACCAAATTTTCGCGCTTCATAACTGGCAGCGGCAATCACACCTCTTTTTTCGCTACCTCCCACAGCAATAGGTTTTCCGCGTAAACTGGGATTATCTAATTGCTCTACAGATGCAAAAAAAGCGTCCATATCGACATGGATTATTTTACGGTGTTCCGTCTCCATCCAGCTTTTCGAGTCTATTTCTGTTTACAAATTTACCTATGATGATCCCTGTTACAATAACCGTATAGAAATTACCGATTAAAGCAACGAACATAGTCGCTTTCTTCGCATCCATGGTGAGTGGCGTGATATCCCCATATCCAATGGTAAGTGCAGTAATAAAACTGAAATAAGAAAGGTTTTGAAATTTATCAGCCTGTACGCCCAGATTGGAAAATGATTTCGGGTGAACGGTTTCCAGAATCATAAAGAACATCGAAGACATCAAGCACAAGAGAATGAAACCCGAGAAGACAGCTGCAATCATTCCAAGGTTAACCTCTTTGGCGTAGTAGATTTGACGATAGGTTTCTATCGACACTGAAAAGTAAAAGAAAAAGTACAAACCACCTGTTACCGTTTCTGAATAATTCGTTTGGTCAAATAGACTTAGAATGTGCATCAAAATCGCCACAAAAAAAGCGAGAATAAAGGCAGTTCGCCAAATTTTTCGACCCGTAAATAGGATGATAGCCGCAAAAATAGTCTGTAAAAATAAGATTGGTTCAACGTATGGCTGGTAAGACTTCGGAATGAATAAAGGTCCGAACAGCAAGAGCATCATGCTTAAGAGCAAAAACTCATGCCGCATATTGGGCAAATGTTTAGGATGAAATGAGATCATAATCTATTCGATAGAGCTGTAAACCTGAACCTGGAGCAATATCAACCACGACCTCCTGTGTATCAAATTCCAATGTTTTACGAATATAATCTAAATTAATTTCACCACGACCGAGTCGTACTAATTGACCCATGATGAGACGGACTTGATTGCGTAAAAATCCTTTTGACTCAATGCAGAGGACCCATGACTGTTTTGGAAAAAAATTAGCTGTATAAATATCGTTTTCAATTATCTCACAGCGATCAATAGTTCGTGTCAATCGGCTATGTTCATTTGGTTTTGTGCAGTACGTTTTAAAAAAATGCTTTCCTTCGAATAACTTAGCACCTTCTTTCATTAATTCAATATCCAATTCTCCGTTAAAATACGCAATCAATGACACTGAAAAAGGGTGTGGTTTTGGTCCGCATGTGAAAAAATACCGATAGGCCTTTTGCTTGTTAGATTGAATGATATTAAACTTTTCATCTACCGATTCCATTTTTGTAGCCCGAATATCTGAAGGTAAGTTGGTATCAAACTCCGCTAAAAATGAATCCATTTCGATCGGGAAGTCAACAAATAACTCAAAAACAGCTTGATTAGCAGACACTTTTGCATCCGTTCGACTGCCGCCTAGCGTTTTAAAACGATCATGCTTCAAAACAAACTGAACGGTTTTATCCACCATGAGGTGAATAGTTTTTTGTCCAGGTTGCTTTTGCCATCCGCTAAAACGAAAACCAAGGTATTGGATGTGGATGAGATAATAATGGGTTTTCTTCATATCATTTGACGATCAAATTCAAAGATAAGAATTCGAAGTCAGATGTGAGATCGATAGTGCTAACCTACAAAGAAAATAATGAACACAACAGCTGCTGTAATAACAGAGGTGTAAAACATTGCCGTAAGTATTTTTTCTCTTTTCCTGCGTTTCCCCAGTTTTGTCCGCATTTTTTCTAAATCAGCTTTCGATATTGAACCTTTAAATCGTAAAGGTTGATCTATAGGAACACCTTCGACATATTTAATATGTTCCGTTTGACGCGGTTCACGTTTTCTGACCTTATTATTTTTAAGCGACGTTAACATAGCCGCTACACTTCCTCCAAAACTCATAACGATTACAAATTACTAAAAATATTAGCATAATGCAAATAAATATAACTATCCAAGAAACTTCGAGAATTTGAAGCGCTTTTAATCGTTTTAAATTCAGCGAATAAGCTATATTTGATAGAAACTACAGTATCCCATGAAAAACATTTATTTTTTAGCACTTTTATTAATCGGATCTCAACTATATGCACAGCGCAGCTACAAAGAGCTGATGCAAGATCCATCTGTAAATTTTTACGAAGTTTGCGAAGCGGCAGAAGCTTATTTTGAAACCGTTGATAAAGACAAAAAAGGTTCTGGATGGAAAGGTTACCAGCGATGGAAATCAGAAAATGAATCAAAGTTTTATCCTTCAGGGGATCGTGATAATGTAGATCCTTACCTCCCTCAGAAATCACTTCAACGTTTAAAAAGTGAACGTGGTGATGAAAAGACCCTTTTTCCAGAAGGTTGGGTTGAATTAGGTCCTGCAAATATTGATAGCATCACTAGCCATTATTCTACAGGATTAGGTCGTTTGGAGACATTTTATGTGAATCCTGAAGATGAAGACGTGATTTATGTTGGAACGAGAAGCGGTGGATTTTGGAAAACGACTGATGGCGGAGATACCTGGGAAGGTGGAAGCGTTGACTTCTTGGTAGCCACGGGTGTTAATACTATTGCAGTTTCTCCAACAAATCAGGATTCTGTCTTGATCAACGTAAAAAACTCAGCAAACAATACAACGCATGGTATCTATCGATCAGTTGATGGTGGTGATACGTGGACTGAGACCGATTACAATCCCATTGAATTAGGTAAGGGAGGTTTAGGAAGTAATTTTCAGATCAATAGAGTTGTTTATCATCCACGTGTTGCTGATCTCATCTTTGTTTGTGCAAGTGACGGACTTTATCGGTCGGATGACAATTTAGATACTTGGCTAAAAGTGACGACAGGTAGTATATCAGATATTGAATTTCATCCGGTTGATAACGATATCGTTTATATCTATGACTATTATTATTGGGGAGCCAATAAAAACAAAGTTTTATATTCATTGGATCAAGGGTTAACTTTTTCTAGTTCAGCAGAAATTGTAGGTAATTCAAACAATACAAGTGTTCAATTAGACGTGAGTCCAATTTGTGAGGATTGTATCTACTTTGCCTCAGGTAATGGTATTTGGAAATCATTTGATAAAGGGTTGACTTTTGAGTTTGCAAGCAATCCAGCAACTGGCAGTCAAGGTTTTGCCGTAAACGATTTGGATACCATGAATATGACCTATGGTTATGTAGATCAATTTATGTCAGCTGATGGTGGATATTCATTTGATCAGGTAACTTGGTGGGGCTTGTTTACGGAAACAGCTCATGGACCAGGGACGTACCAAGAGCGTTACGCTGCTTCAGAACGTTATGTCCATGCTGATATGCGCGAAGCAGAATGCATCAACGGAGTATTTTATGTTGCAACCGACGGTCACTTGGGTAGAAGCTTAGATGGTGGTGATACATGGCAACATCTTACGAAAGACATGAGCATTCGAGAAAACTATACACTTGGTGCAAGTCAGTCGAATCATTACAGAACCATTGTTGGTTCGCAAGATAACGGAACAAGTATCAAACACAAAACAACGTGGTTAGAATATACTGGGGGCGACGGAATGGAAGGTGTCATTCACCCGTTGAATGATGATTGGATGATAAGTTCTTATCAGTACGGTTCAAGAACAAAGACATTTAACGGAGGATTAACCTTATCAGGGGCTTCTCCACCAGATCACTCTTCAGGATGGGTTGCACCTATGGCTTATGATCCAAACGACCATCATACCATTTATCATTTTGGAGAAGATGTGCACAAAACGACAGATTTTACGCAATCATGGGAAGTCGTGGGGACACCAAGCTTTTCCGGTCAGATTACTGAAGCGGCTATCGCTGAGATTAATAGTCAAATTATTATTGCTTCACGTGGTCAGAATATAGAGAGATCACTTGACGGTGGTGTTACTTGGACGAATATCAAAGGAACTTTGCCAAATTATTCAATTACGGATATCGCCTTTGATCCGAATCGAGATAGCACATTTGCTGTTACCTATAACCGTTGGCAAGATGATGGTCAGAAGGTGTATATCACACACGATCTAGGGTCGACATGGACGAATATTACCGAGAATTTGAATGATATGCCAATTAGAGGTGCTGTAATTGATCATTCGGATGAATCATATATCTACTTGGCAGCAGAAATTGGTGTATTCGTAAAAGCAATGGATGCGACGGATTGGGAATTGTACAATGACGATCTACCCAACTGTACTGTAAATGAATTAGAAGTCATGAGCGGATCCAATGCGCTTCGCGCAGCGACTTGGGGTAGAGGTGTATGGGAGTACTCTCTCAAAGACCGTGTTGATTACCCGTCAATCGTAAGAACGTGGATTACAGATCAACCAACATATACTGTTCCTGCCGAAGAAAGCGAGCAATATGTGACGTCTCAAATTTCTTATGATGAAGTTATTTTAGATGCTTATGTCAAATGGTCAATTGATGTGCCAACGTTTGAGAATACGATTGCAATGGAAAATACAGAGGATAGTACATGGGTTTCTGTTGATCCATTGCCTGATTTTCCAGCTGGAACCAAGGTGTTTTTCAAAGTTTATGCACTCGGATTCCTTGGGCAATTGACGGAAACGTATAAGTTCATGTACGAGGTTAAGCCATTTGAGTATTGCGAATCTTTCGGTAATATGTCTTGGGAAACATCGGTAACATTGGTTGATTTTAGTGATTTAAATAATCCTTCTGGCAAACCAGCACCCTATACGAGTTATGTGGATTTAGATACAGCAACGGTTTATCGTTCTTCGAGTTATGATTTAACGGTGAATCTAAATACTGATGGACCATATACCATTCATTCAAAAGCTTGGATTGATTGGAACCGTGATGGAGACTTTACAGACATTGGAGAAGAATATGACTTAGGTACTGCATTTGACACAGATGACGGTCCTACAACAGCCTCACCTTTAACGATACCTGTTCCAGCTTCTGCTAACCTAGGTAAAACGACAATGCGCGTTTCTGCAAAGTATAATTCGGATCCAACACCATGTGAAACGGGATTTGATGGTGAGGTTGAAGATTATACGATTTTTGTCAAAGAACCAATCAATCTTGATTTTGAAATGAGCGGAACTGATTTCTGCGAGGGAGAAGATGTCGAATTTTTCTATACTGGAACTGAACTAGATGAAATTTCCTGGTCATTCACAAATGGTGATGTGACTTATGACTTTGACGAATGGGATGGAACGATTGTAGCTCCAGAAGTTGGAACCTATGATCTAATTTTAATTGGATGGGAAGGCCCAATGACAGATGGAGGAACTTGGACATCCGTCTTTACAGTGCATCCTGCTGTTGAAACAGAAGCTGATTCTGTAATCTGCCAAGGTGATGAGATTGAATTTGGAACCCAGTTGATTTCTGAACCTGGTACTTATACAGAACCGTTTGCAACGATGTTCGGCTGTGACTCTATAGTTACCTTAAATGTTACTTTCTACGAAGTTGAAGTAGGAGTGACAGCAGACACTTATATACTTACTGCAGATGAAGCAGGTGCTACCTACCAATGGTTAGATTGTAACGAAGATTGGATGGCGGTTTCAGGAGCAACGGATCAAAGCTTCGAACCGGTATTGAATGGTTCTTATGCGGTTATTGTTGATGATGGTACTTGTGTTGATACTTCTGATTGCTACGATATTGTCGCTTTATCTTTAGGAGAGGATGAGATCAACCTGCTAAAGGTATATCCAAATCCAACTTCTGGTCAGTTTACTGTGGAATTGACTGGTGCAGAAGCTCAAGCAGTCCTTCGTTTGCATGATGCCAGCGGTCGACTTATTCGCGAATCATTGGTTAATAATGAGACCATCGTTGCTTTTAATACAGATTTAGCTCCTGGAGTTTATTTTATCTGTCTGATTGATGGTGGTAAACTACAGGAAATCGTTAAACTTGTAGTCGAAAAGTAATACGATGAAAAAAACATTTCTGATTTTGCCTGTTGTGATGTTATTAATTGCAGCATGTTCTGGTGCTAAAAATATGTCTTTAGACAAAAAGCCATTATTGGTTATTGAGAACCCGAATTGGTTTAAGGTAATGCCAGGTCAGCAGGATGCGAAAAAGTTTTCTGTTTTGATGTTGCCGGTGGCCGTTGTTTTAGAGAACTACCAACCCGACAGTATTTATTTTCAAGGTTATCATGAAGCGTTGAATTACTCTATTTATCAAGATAAACCCGTTTATCGTGCGCAGTTTTTTGAAAGATCTGACCGACCAAAGGTTGAGCCTCCATTTGCAATAGAAAAGGATCAAGCATTGATGTCATATTATACTCAAGATAGCCTAAAAAGGTTTATTCGCATAACCGATATCGTTCAAGGAGAGACGATTTTTATGCCTTAGTGTAACTTTCTGTCAAGGTAATTTGTTCTAGTGTTATGAAGCAAATTTTTCTCACACTTTCAACTTTATTCGCTGTCTTAGCATATGGCCAGTTTGATTTTGCACTGAATAGTGACGGCATCCGCTCTACTTGGTATAACCCTGCGAGTGCTGGAACCTATAATACGTTTACAGCTCAGGTACAGGCGAATAGGATTAAAATTTTTGAAGGTGTTTTCACAAATGTGATAAATGCGGAGGCGAGTGTAAAATGCTTATCGTTTGGTAAAAAAGAAGGTGCGAAATTAAAAGGTTTGGGTACGGTAGGTATTCAATTCAACCTAAATGATCAAGACATCTTGCGGTCTCAAGCAGCAAAATTAGTGCTGAATAGTCAGTTTCAGATTAAGAACACCTATTTAAGTATTGGTATTTCTCCGGGATTACAGGTTTTATCCTTAACAGATGATTGGGTTTTTCCAACAGAGCCAGAAGTGGTCAATGAAACCGAAGGCTCAATTGATGCCGGTCTGCAGTGGTTTGGGAAAAATTTTTCCGTTGGTATTGCCACACAGCGTATAAACGAACCTAGTTTTACAGATCTCAATTTTTCTACCAAAAGGGTATTGTACGCCCATGCAGAGTATGTATTTGCAATAGGTGAAAACTGGAATATTCGCCCGCGGGTTGCTGGACGAACAGCGGATGGATTCAATACATTGGAGGCAATGATCTTTACAAATTACGAAAACTTACCCCTTACCGTAGGTGTTGGATTAAGAAATAGAGAATCATTTATCGCAGGACTTTACGGACGCTATAGTTCCTTTTCTTTAGGTTATTTTACGAATATTGAAACGTCTTCATTATTTGGTAATCGATTCGGACATGAGGTAAGATTGTCTTACGCGTTGCCGGACAAAAACTTAAATAGTGTTTTTGATGGAGACCGTGGGATTTTGTCGTTCTAAATTTAAGAACGCTTCACCGCGAAGATATCCCCAGGGACAGTTTTTTCTTCCGTTTTTTCAAATGGCAAATAGAATACAGGAATGTCTTGTTCCGTATTATGACGAATATCAATCGCAATAGCATCCATTGGTGATTCATGCTCGTCGAAATTGAGTTTAACCTCATAAGCCAGCGCATAACCATGCTGATTACCGGCTTCCATTTCTGTTTCACAGAATTTCTCTAAACTTTCCATAACCGTTCCGATCGTCGGTACGTTTTTCTTGTCAATCTCCATCTCCAGCGGGTGCACATTACCAATGGTATCGATAAAAGCTCCAAAAGGATAAGCTTCACCTGTCTCAATGAGTAAATCACTTGCATATCCGATACAATGATCTAAGGTTTTTTGTACTTCTTCATTCATTATTCTAGGGATTTGAGTTTCTTAGTTAAAATATACATTTCGTCTCTATATCGCGCTGCTTGCACAAAATCTAGATCTTTGGCTGCATTTTGCATCTCGTCTTTTAAATTCTTAATACTTTTTTCAAGCTGTTCTTTTGACATATAAGCAATCACCGGATCGGCAGCTAAAGCTGTCTCGACTTCTTCGTAGGAGTAGGTTTCTTCTTTTTGTTTTGAACCGGCAACTTTTGTTTGTTGCATGATACTGTCTTTTGAACGCTTAATTTGGGTAGGCGTAATATTATGCTCTTTATTGTAATCTTCTTGAATTTTTCGTCTTCGATTGGTTTCGTCAATGGTTCGTTGCATACTTGCTGTAATATTATCAGCGTACATAATCACGTGACCATTTACATTTCGTGCTGCTCTTCCGACCGTCTGTGTTAATGCACGTTCAGAACGCAAGAACCCTTCCTTGTCAGCATCAATTATCGCAACTAGTGAAACTTCTGGTAAATCAAGTCCTTCTCTTAGAAGGTTTACGCCAATCAATACATCAAAATCACCTAAACGCAATTGACGTAATATCTCAACGCGCTCCAAAGTATCTACATCTGAATGGATATAACGACACGGTATCGAGAGGCGATCGAGGTATTTTTGCAATTCTTCCGCCATTCTTTTTGTCAAGGTAGTTACTAAAACACGCTCATCTCTTTCTTTGCGGACATGTATTTCCTCAATCAAATCATCAATTTGATTTTCGCTAGGGCGTACTTCTATTTCAGGGTCTAATAATCCGGTTGGTCGAATTACTTGTTCAACGACGACACCTTCTGATTTTTCTAATTCATAATCAGCCGGTGTAGCTGAAACATATAATGTTTGTCCACTGACCGCCTCAAATTCTTCAAACTTTAAAGGACGGTTATCCATAGCCGCCGGAAGGCGAAATCCGTAGTCAACGAGGTTAACTTTACGTGATCTGTCTCCTCCATACATGGCACGTATTTGAGGTATAGTTACATGACTTTCATCAATCATGAGTACAAAATCATCTGGAAAGTAATCTAATAAGCAGAATGGACGTGTTCCTGGTTCTCTTTTATCAAAATAACGAGAATAGTTCTCTATACCTGAACAGTAGCCCAATTCTCGGATCATTTCAAGGTCGTAATTCGCCCGTTCATCAATCCGTTGCGCTTCTAAAAGTTTGCCTTCTCGTTTAAAGTATTCAACATGCTCACCTATGTCTAATTCTATTTGACGAATCGCATCATTGATCGTTTGTTGACTTGACACGAATATATTCGCAGGGAAAATATTGATTTCTTGGTAAGCTTCTATTTTAGCATTCGTTTCAGGTTCGAATGTATAAATTTCTTCAATCTCATCACCCCAAAAAGTAACACGTAGGGCATAATCAGCATAAGCCAAAAAGATATCGATTGTATCACCTTTTACGCGAAAGTTTCCGCGCTGAGGATCATGATCGTTGCGCGAATACAGGTTTTGAACCAATTCAAGCAAGAATTTATTCCGTGATATCACTTGTCCGACCTTAATTGGAATGATACTCTTTTCAAATTCCTCAGGATTACCAACACCATAGATGCAGGATACTGAAGCCACAATAATAACATCCGTTCTTCCCGACAAAAGGGCAGAAGTAGCTGCTAATCTCAGCTTTTCAATCTCATCATTGATAGACATGTCTTTTTCAATGAACGTATTTGTTGTCGGCAAATAGGCTTCTGGCTGATAATAATCGTAATAAGAAACAAAGTATTCGACAGCATTATTGGGAAAGAACCGCTGAAATTCCCCATAAAGTTGCGCCGCTAGGGTTTTATTATGCGACAAAATAAGTGTAGGACGTTTGATCTCTTTGATCACATTAGCCATGGTGAATGTCTTACCACTTCCTGTTACACCAAGTAAAGTTTGAGCTTCAACACCCTGATTCAAACCTTCTACTAACTGACGAATAGCTTCAGGTTGATCGCCAGTAGGTTCAAAATCAGATATCAGTTCAAATTCCTTCATGCATTCTTTTTTCAAATGATGCGATGGTTCCTTCAATGTCTAATTCTTGATCCAATAGATCGGCAACACGTTGGATAACTCGGTCTACCGTTACATCAGGACAAGAAGCCCCGCTTGTAATAATAATATTGAGATTCTCCTTTTTTGGTAAAAAAGATGCCGTATGCTTCATTTCCTTCTGATGCATGTCAAAATGATGTATACTACAATCTTCGTTTATTTCCGATTCATCTTTGATATAATAGGTATCGAATTTCTCTTCTAATAACTCCACTAAATGAGATGTGTTGGAGCTATTATAACCACCAATGACCAATGCCAAATCAGCAGGTTCATCCATTAAAGCTGCGGTCGCCGATTGATTGTCATTTGTTGCATAGCACAAGGTATCTCTGGTATTTGCAAAATGTGCTTTTTTATCTTCGCTGCCGAATTTCTCTTCCATGATCGTAGCAAGGTAATCGGATATAGCCTGCGTTTCAGACGCCAGCATTGTTGTTTGATTTACGACACCAATACGATCAAAATCCTTCTCTAAATCAAATCCTGCTGAAAAGCAACCTTTAAAACGCTCATAGAATTCTTCATTTGGACGCTTACCCAGAATAAAGTCAGCCAAAATCTGAGCCTCCTCCATATCACGGATAACAATAGATTTTGCATTCGACTGCGCGTGTGAAAATGTTGCTCTTGTTTCTTCATGTTGATGTTTACCATGAATCACAACGGTATAATCATCACTTCCTAACTTTGCTGAACGCTTCCATACTTTCTCAACAAAAGGACAGGTTGTATTATAAGCAGCAGTAGATACGCCAATATCTTCTAATTTCTTTTCTATTTCCAACGTGGTCCCAAAGGCTGGAATGATAACAACGTCATCAGGTGTAAGTACATCCCATTCAATGAGTTGATTACCATGGGTGTCCTGCAAAAACTGTAAACCGTGTTCTTCCAGATCACGATTAACACCCGGGTTATGGATCATTTGACTCAATAGAAAAATACGTTTACCCGGATTTTCAGCGATGGCGCGGTATGAAATCTCGATTGCGTTTTCAACACCATAACAAAAACCAAAATGTCTGGCTAACGTTATGGTCACGCCGTCAAATTTTAAGACACTTGGACTAAAATCTTTTTTGAGCTTATCAAGTTTCTTGCGTACCGCTTTAACTTTCCCGATGATTGGGGAACGGTAATATGTTGGAATATCAAATGTTTTCAAATCTCACCAGTTTTGGTGCTTTCTCTGTCTAAGACAAGAACAGCACAACTATTCACAAAGATAACGAATATCTCGCCTTATTGTTTAAGGCCAGTCAGATAATCCATGGCCGTGTAATTAAGCTTATCACCAACCCAATGATAAACCGAGGTTGAAGACTCATCTACGTAATAAATTGAAGGGAATTCAAATCCTGCGAAATTGATGAAAGATTCATTGGATTTTAAATAATAAGGACTAAATTGATTATCACCATAAGTGGCCACAAAGTCCTCAACATAAACCGTATCATTATAGAAGAATAAATAAAACGGCAAATCCGGGTTCTGTTCTTTGATCAAGGTGAATTTATAGCAAGCCTCGCGGCAATGTCCGCAGCCAATGTCAAGGAAAGCAAGAACTTTCTTTTCATCTACATGCTGATAACTGTCGTAAGAATCAGCTTCTAATTGTTCAAAATTTGAAATTTGCAAATCATCGTTCAGCATCCCATAATCGGTATTATAGATCGGAAATAGTGCAAATGATAGAAGAAATCCAGGTCCGATACCGATTAGAATCGCCCAATAGTCTTTTAAACGTTTTTCTTTCGGAAGTAACAATAAGAACTGGAGCACTCCTAGAATAAAGAAAATCATCACGAATAAACGAATGAATATTGTTCCGAAAACCCAACCAAATGATAGTTGAAGCACCAGAAATTCTAAAACGGCTATAAATTGCAGTGAGATAAGGGTTGCAATTGCAAAGAAGATTAGAATTAGGGTAGCGTTTAAAATCGTTTTTTTCATCGAATGAATACTTGACTTAATAAGGTAAGAATACCTGTTTTCATTGCGTTTTCGTCAATATTAAAATGACTATTGTGTACGCCATGGATGATACCAGCCGCTTCGTTGCGCACGCCTACACGAATAAAAGTAGCTGGCAATTCTTGAGAGAAATAAGCAAAATCTTCTCCCGTCATTCTAAGCGGCAAATCAACGATATGGTTTTCTCCTAATATTTGAGCAGCTCTCTCTTTTGCCGTTTGTGTTAATTCAATATTGTTCTCGAGATAGGGGTAGCCAACTTCTATTTCTACCTCTGTTTTACCACCTATACTTTCAGCTAGCTGCGAGGCATGTGAAGTAATTAATTGATGTGCTTTTTTACGCCAATCTTCATTCATGGTTCTGAATGTACCCTCTAAACGAACTTCATTTGGAATGACATTCGTGGCTCCTAATCCTTCGATTCGACCGAACGAAAGTACGCAAGGTATTTCAGGTGGGCAATTGCGACTGACGATTTGCTGTAATGAAACAATGGTATGAGCGCTAATCAAAACGGGATCAATATTTTTATGTGGCATTGCTCCGTGTCCGCCCTTACCTTTGATCGTCATCCGCACTTCATCACATGACGCCATATACATACCCGGACGCATGCCAATTTTTCCCGCTTCTAAATCACTAAAGACATGTAAAGCAAATATTTCGCTAATCGGTGTATCACCTAAGGCGCCTTCATCAATCATTAAACGAGCACCACCTGGCAATTTCTCTTCACCGGGTTGGAATATTAAACGAACGCCTACATTGAGATCATTTCGATTTTCTTGAATGATTTTTGCCGCTCCTAGTAACATTGCCGTATGCACATCATGCCCACAAGCATGCATTACGCCAGGGTTATTCGATTTGTATGGAACTTCATTTTCCTCTTGTATAGGAAGAGCATCCATATCTGCTCGAAGGGCTATCCATTTATCAACGGAATGATCAGGTTGGATGGTCGCAACAATGCCCGTTTTAACCCAGCCTGTTGTGTAGGTTATACCAAATTCTTTTAATTTCCCTTGGACAAAGGCAGATGTTTCAAACTCTTCAAATGAGAGTTCGGGATTTTGATGGATGTGACGGCGAATGGCCACCACTTCATTAAAAACTCCTTGAGCGGCTTTTTTTAATATTTCAATTTGGTTCTCCATTTTGCTTGAAACTAAAAATCATCATCTGTATGAATAACTTCTTCAACGTCACTGGCTCGGCTATCTTCACGCACGCCTTTATAACCTCCAATAATCATTTTACCAGCAATATAGAGCATCAACACTCCAAATATTAGCTTGACGATATTGGGATTGAGTTTAAGCGAGAGTTTTGAGCCATAATAACCACCAATAATAAAAGCAATTGCGATGATGAGACCATACGTGATATGCGTATTGCTTAATTGTCCAGCTTTGTAGTAATTCATCACAGCCAGAATACCAATAGGAGGGAGCATTAGTATTAAACTTGTTCCTTGTGCTTCATGCTGGGTCAAGTGCATGATATAAACTAAGGCTGGAACCATAATAACTCCGCCGCCAATGCCAATAAATCCACTCATAGCTCCCGCTACCAGTCCAATCATGACCAATAAAAAAATAACGTTGAATGTCATTAAATATCTTTTATCAATGAAATATAAGGTCTAGGTTTCTGAATTTCTATATTCTCAATTCCCCAAGCAACGTCCAATCGCACAAAATAACCCCATATTTTAGATCTTAAACCAAAGCCCATTCCGCCAATAATAGGTTCTCTCAGGTTTTTGACTTTAATCGTTACAGGAGGATAGTTAATTTCCTGTGTGTTAAAGTAATTATCTGGATGAAAGGGGTGTGGCCCAGTCCAAGCAGTACCCACATCACCAAAGGCAACGATCTGAAAGTGGCGAATAAAATCGCTCTTGATTGGATAGCTTGAAAAGAAGGAGAAGACAGGTAACCTAAATTCTGTATTGAATAAAGCGAAGCTATTACCGTTTCGAGCATTCTGAATAAATCCGCGCATTGGTGTCGCTATGGTTTGAAAACCGAAGTTTTGAACAGGATCAACATCAACATCAGGATCAAAATCCACATCTGGTCGAAACACCCAACTATCAACTGCGCCCATATAGTAGAGTAGTTTTCGAGAACCTAGAGATGTCGCTCCGGCTAGACGGTTAACCCAAACAAAATTTCGCATGATACGGATGGAATGACGTAAATCCATACCAAGGTTAAAGGTAGGATCAAAATTGCCGCCTATTTCTTGAAGGTATTCTGCAAATAATTTAAATTGTGTTCCACGACGAATATTCAATTCCATTGGAATCGTATTATCCAATACAAGCTCAAGATTTACACCTGAATTATACCGTGGTTCGTTAGGAGAGGTGAGCGTAAAATCATTGGTTGGAATGAGAATGGTATTATCTTTTCTAAAGTTGAAGGTGGTGCGAAAGCTCCATGTTTCAGAAAAAGGATAACTCATGCGGTAACGAATGTCATGGGTGATTGTTTTATTCGGTAACCCCGTTAATGCAACGGTTTTTTGTCTGTAGAGTAGCAAGCGATGATCAATTCTCTTCTTTAAATGCTGAATCATCAATAAATATTCACCACCAGATTGAAAGCTGGTTGGCACGCGCACACCTCCCATGAGTTTATAATCATCAAATAAATCACTAGCGCCTATTTTAAATAAGGCACTCGCGCCTGGGTTAAAATAAACAGATCCTGGTCCTGAATAAGGCTGATAGTTTGGAAATAAAAAGTTGTTGTCAAACTGGGATAAGACATAATCTTTTGCAAAGTTGATCTTGTAGATTTGGTATGGAGGTGGTTCAAATGGTTTTTGCACAACCGTCCCCGCAGAATCAATATTTTCTCGATTTAAATTGTCCTGAATGTCTCCTCCAATAAAAACGATTTCCTTTTGGTAAAGGTGGTTTTCTGCTTGAATCGTGTCATTGTCAAGGCTCTGGTGCTTTTGTTGTTTCTCCGCTTTCTTTCTGCGTTTTTCAATATAAGTTGTGTTCCAAATATTCTCCAAACGTTGATCATTTGCGGTACTCTCCAAAAATTTGTATTTACTGTTTTGATAGACAACAGAGAGCATTTGTCCATTCGCCAATAAATCCTGTTCAATAATGCTCGTTACATAATTGGTTTGTGGTGCAACCGTTACCGTTTTTCGATAATGAATAACCGTATCGATAAAGCTAATTACACTGTCTTTTAATGCGATATATCGATTATACAATCCATTCTTATCACTCAAATAGACGTATTCGTCTCCTTTTAATTGAAAAGGTTTAATTTCATTTTCATCAGGAGTATCAGTAATTCGTTCTAAAAATTTATAGGTACGATCTTTTTCCTTTAGGTTATAAATGAAGATGTCATTCTTTCGATCAAAATAATCAATATTGGGTTTCTTGAAAATGGTATCACTCAATCGGTTTGAGGCAAATATAACCTTGCGTCCTGCATCCGTGAACTGAGGATAAAGATCATCATAAATGTCGTTCGTGATTTGTTCTTTAGAATTTCCTAATACATCATAGAGGTAGAGATCAGACTGACCTTTAACCACTCCAGATAAAATCATTTTTTTTCCGTCAGGTGAAAAGCTAAAGTCAAGAACTTTGTCAAGATTTTTAATTGTTTTTTCAGTCGTCTTTTTAGTTGTCAGGTCATAAATACAGAGGATGAGTTCTCCTTTGCGCTCAGTAAAAAAAGCTAAGCCATTACCGCTAGGGTGCCATCCAATAGTCGGGTAGGAGTGATCTTGAATCCTCTCCATCTTCGGCTCGGCCGCATAAATCTTTTTTGTTTTCCCCGAAATTTTATCGTAGATCTTCACCCGATATCGTCCCAATTGATTTTCAACATAAGCGATGTGTTGCTCATCTGGACTGAGTTTCACATTATAATAATGCGACTCTTTCTTGATCTTATAATCAACAACTTCACCAGTTGGCTCTGACTGATTTTCATATTCTTTAACGTATCGTGCGCGATAGAATGAGATATAGTTACGAGAGAGTTTATTAAAATCCATACCCAATAAAGAGAAGAATCCCCGCTCTACATTCTTAGAAACTCTGGTCACATATAAGATATTGGGAATGATGCTCGGACCATAGGTTTCTGCAATATAGTTCCAGACTGCATGTCCAGCGTAGCGCTTTTCTTCTGCTGTGAGGTTGTTAAAACGATCAATTCTTCTCGTTAGAATTAAATCTTTGACCTGACTTTCGGTTTCCGCATCCCAATCAAGTACAAAATAGCGGATCAAGCCTTCCTCTAACCATAAAGGCATACCAGAATTTACAGATGATTTTAATTGATCTTTCCAATCGCCACCATAGAAAAGGTGCTTCAGTAATACTTCGTATACTGCTGCTTTGATATTATTATTAAATGATTGATGGTCACCTTCATAATACACGAAGATTTTTGACCCCTCTATTCGCGTCGTTCCACCGACATTGGATTGTTCGTCATTATTTAGGCCTAAATTACTCTGACGGTATTTGGCTTGACTTTGATAAACAATGACTTCCAGTTTTTCAGGAATACTGTAATCCAATATTACTTCCGCACGCTTTAAATAATGGTGCATGCTCCGAGCAACATAGGTTGCGATGTCTTCATTTATACCACTGTAGTAGATCTTAAAACGCTTGTAATTTTGCGATTTCCAAGCGAAAGTATTGTATTGTACACGATTTTTACCAAATTCTTGAATCGATCCTTGATAGAATTGAGCCATTGTCTTTTGCGGAGAAAGCAACAAGATAGCGGCAAAGAGCAATATGGTGTTAACGTTTAAACGCATCCTCGTATAATGTGTAAAGATACAAATAATCGTTGTCCTGCAATTCTTGCGTAGGAATAAATGAAACGAGATCGAATCGCGCTAAATTCTGGCCTGATCCAAAAATCTACCTTAAATTTGCCAAACAAAAAAATAGGACAATGATACAGGTAAAGAAATTAACATTTAATCCGTTCAGCGAGAACACATATGTTTTGTTTGACGAAACGAAAGAATGTGTGATTATCGATCCGGGATGTGTTCAAGCAATTGAGAAAACTCAATTGACTGAATTTATTGTGCAGGAGGGATTAAAACCGGTTCGTTTACTCAATACGCATTGTCATGTAGATCATGTTTTTGGAAATTATTATGTAAGCAAAAAGTACAAGTTAGAACTAGAAGCACATGAATTGGATTTACCGACGCTAGCGCTTGTTCCAAAAGCGTGTATGATGTATGGTATCCAAGGTTATGAATTATCACCAGAGCCAACCAAGTTTCTAGAAGAAGGTATAGATGTCACTTTTGGACAATCTCGATTAGAGGTGATTCATGGACCAGGTCATGCTCCGGGTCATGTCGCTTTTTATAGTCCAGCGGATGGTTTTGTCATTAACGGAGATATTCTTTTTGAGGGTAGTTTTGGACGTTATGATCTTCCAGGTGGTGATTTACCGACCTTAAAAAAGACCATTATTGAGAAGATGTTTGCCTTACCAGAAGAAACAGTTGTTTTTTGCGGGCATGGTGGAGAAACAACCATCGGTCGCGAAAAATTGACCAATCCTATTTTAACGTATTAAGAAGCGAGGTTTTATTGTTCATCAAACGTACGATCAACGAAAGCACGATTCGGACGTAAAGCATCTCTTAAAACAGTTACATGTTCTTCGTCCACAGTCATATACGCAATGGCATGCATTTCTTGTGTTTCTTCCGTTCCCGTCAAGTCATAGCCAATCGCCTCTTTGAGCATAAACTGTTTGAGATGCACTTCGTGATGCTCTGCCGTTTTTAGGGCGTCACCGCCGTAAAAATCCCAGATTAAGCGAATTTTCCGTTTCAAAGTACAATGATTTTGCGTGTTAAAATAATTGCTTCTGCATTGATTTTGAGAATATAAATCCCTGAAGGCAAGTCTTCAATTTCTATGGTTATTTTGTCTGATAATTGCCAAGGGGTTTCTGATAAAACGGTTTCACCATTTAGGTCACAAATTTCAATTAGTTGAACGGTATGGATATCTCCTTCAATGTTGAGTGCTGAACCTTGAATAGGTTGCGGATAAAGTGTAAATAAATAAGACGGGTTGCTGCCAATTGATAATCCATCCCAACGATCCTCGGCAGATTCTCCTCCCCAAATTAATGTGGCAAAATATGGGTTGTCAATAAATGGATTTCGATTACCAATTGAACTATAAATAGCATCGTTACGATTGTCTTCATGCTCTGAAACGGGATCTTCAATATTCCAATCTAATAAAATATTTACCATTTCAGGATCGATCGCATTGGTTGAGCCAAATGCAACCGAACTCGGTTTGCAGCGCGTTTCATAACGAATGTACATGTACATGATGATTCTTGCAGCATCACCTTTCCACTCATCTCCAGGATACCAATGTGTTCCGATTGTTCCAGCATCTCCAGTGGCATCGGCAAACATTCGATTGGAACGATTGCCATTCATTTGAACGTCCGAGGCATGTAAATTATGAGGGTCAGAACCTGGACCACTTGTCCCCAAATCAGGTTCTCCCAAAGACTTAGGAAAGACGTGTTCGCGATTCCATTCACCAATACTACCACCGTTAGCATCTTTATCACGAGTTCTATCGTTGATGACAGATCCATCATCATCATTATATCCGTATATCAAAAGAACATTCGAGGCATTTGTTGGATCTAAATCACCTACCTTAAGAATATCCCAAACTTCACTATATGCGCTCGGAGAGGTATGCGTTGAAGTGACATGATCTCCTAATTCATCTCTCAAAGCAATGCCCGTCAGGCCTAAGTCAACTCCATCGTAATAAGCGGGTACTTGAGCAAAAGCGAGTGAATATAAACTAAGTGATAAAAAGAGGAAAATATGCTTCATAGAAATGTTGGCTAGGAGGCAAAGATACCCAAAACAGGATAAGTGTCCTAATCAAAAGCTTGATTCGCATTATTTGCCATTTCTAAAAGACGTTCGTATTCGTCTTCAGAGATGTCTGAGTGAAAGAAATGAATCGGATCAATCTTCTTCCCATTCTTTTCAATCTCGTAATGCAAGTGCGGCGCAGTTGATTTACCGGTGCTCCCTACTTTTCCAATAATCTGACCACGAACAACGGTATCACCTTCTTCGACATCAAAAGCGCTTAGGTGAGCATATCGAGAAACATAACCAAATCCGTGATCGATTATGATTGAATTACCGTAGCCCCATTTTTTTTGCTCGATGGTCTTAATGACACCGTTACCAGTCGCATAAACATTTGTTCCTGTTTCGGCTGTAAAATCAAGACCCCAGTGCATTTTTTTTGTTTTGTAAATCGGATCGATACGCCATCCATAACCTGAAGCGATTCGTGTTAAGTCCATGTTAGAAACGGGCTGAATAGCAGGAATGCTTGCCAACATTTTTTCTTTTTCACGAGCTAATTTGATTACCTCGTCAAATGAAATAGATTGCGCGTAAAAACGTTTCTCTAATTCTTTAATACGTTGCTTATTATCGATGATACGATCAGAATAAGTTAGGTTTCTGAGTTCTTCATATTCGTCTGACCCCCCTGTTCCTAGTAAGCGCATTTGATCTGGGAAAGGCTCCGCATTAAAAATGACACGATAAATCTCATTATCTGTTTTTTCCAAATCCATCGCTACAGAAGAAAGTAAAGTCAACTCGTCGTTCATATCATCGAGTTGTTTTTTCAATTGAATATTTTCACGTTCCAGGGATAATTCTTTTGGAGAAGTGAATACCGAAGAGAAGAGTAAATAAAAACCAAAACCGAGAACCACAGCGGGTGCAACAACCAGTATAGAACGCAATACATGCTCGCGCCACGATAGCTCCACTTTTTCGTATGCAAGCGTCTCTGGATTATATCGAAATTTTTGTCGTTTCATAAAACTGTATTCTTCTTTACGGCTTCCTCAGGAAAATCCTAAAGGAAAAATCGTATTTTCGATTGCGCAAATTTACACAAATCAGGTAACTTTGCAATTGTATTAACAAATGTTAACAGAGTAGTTAGATGAAAACCAACGAAATACGGCAGTCATTTCTCGATTTTTTTGAAAAAAAGGGACACAAAATAGTTTCTTCAGCACCAATGGTAGTGAAGAATGACCCCACTTTAATGTTCACGAATGCTGGTATGAACCAGTTTAAAGATTTTTTCTTGGGATATAATGAGGCCAAGGATAAACGTGTTGCCAATACGCAGAAATGTTTGCGTGTTTCAGGAAAGCATAACGATCTGGAAGAAGTAGGGGTAGATACTTATCATCATACCATGTTCGAAATGCTTGGTAATTGGTCTTTCGGTGATTATTTTAAGGAGGAGGCCATTGATTGGGCCTGGGAATTGTTAACCGATGTTTACAAATTAGATGTTGACCGGTTATATGTTACCGTTTTTGAAGGAGACAAGAATGATAGTTTAGCGGCAGATAGTGAGGCGATTAATATTTGGAAAAAACATATTGCCGAAGATCGAATTCTTTTAGCTGATCGAAAAGATAATTTTTGGGAGATGGGGGAAACTGGTCCATGTGGGCCATGTTCTGAAATTCATGTTGATTTAAGAGATGAGGCCGACCGTCAAAAAATAGATGGGAAATCACTCGTCAACCAAGACCATCCGCAGGTGATCGAGGTGTGGAATTTGGTTTTTATGCAGTTTAACCGTAAAGCGGATCAGAGCTTAGAGAAATTGCCTGCCACTCATGTGGATACAGGTATGGGCTTGGAGCGTTTAGCGATGGTACTACAAGGAAAACAATCGAATTATGATACAGATGTTTTTCAAGCACTTATTAAGCAACTGGAAGCACAGTCTGGATTAAAATATGGCGAAAATGAAGCGACAGATATTGCTATGCGAGTCATCTCGGATCATATTCGTGCAATCGCATTTTCAATTGCAGATGGACAATTGCCTTCGAACAATAAAGCCGGCTATGTGATCCGTCGTATTTTGAGAAGAGCGGTGCGTTATGGCTATCAAGTATTGGATCTGAAAGAGCCATTTTTATATAGCTTAACGAAGCCGCTAGCCAAAGAGATGGGAGCTGGTTTTAAAGAGCTTGAAGCGCAAAAAGAGTTGATTGAAAAGGTGATTAAGGAAGAAGAAGTTAGCTTTTACAGAACCTTAGAAACGGGGCTAAAATTACTGGATGAGTTAATGACCAAAGTAAAGGCTGCTGGTCAGAAAATTATTGATGGAAAAGACGTCTTTAAACTGAGTGATACTTTTGGTTTTCCAGATGATTTAACGGCACTAATTGCCCGTGAGAATGGTTTGGATATCGATATTGAAGGATTTAATGCCGCAAAAGACGAAGCACGTGCAATTGCACGAAAAGCGACTTCTATTTCTTCAGATGATTGGTTGGTTTTGAGAGAAGATGACGAAGAGGAGTTTATTGGATATGATTTTACAGAAACTCCCGTTCAGCTTGTTAAACATAGAAAGGTAGAGCAGAAGGGGAAAACGTTTTATCAACTAGTGTTTAATATTACACCATTTTATCCAGAAGGAGGCGGTCAAGTTGGTGATTCTGGATGGATTGAGTCGGATACGGAGAAGGTAGTCATTTTTGACACGAAGAAAGAGAATAATTTGATCGTTCATATGGTCAAGGAATTACCAAAGAATCCATTATCGGATTTTAAGGCGGTAGTCAATCGATCAAAAAGAACGTTAACGGAAGCGAATCACACAGCAACTCACCTTTTGCATCATGCTTTAAGAGAAGTGTTGGGAACGCATGTAGAGCAAAAGGGCTCATTAGTTAACGATAAGTATTTGCGATTCGATTTCTCACATTTTTCTAAAGTTACTGCCGAAGAAATTCAGGAGATTGAAAACCGAGTAAATGAGGATATTCAGGCTAATATTCCGTTGAATGAAAAGCGTGCTGTCCCTATGAATGTTGCTGAGGACATGGGAGCAATGATGCTTTTTGGTGAAAAGTATGGAGATTTGGTTCGTGTGATTCAATTCGGTGAATCAGTCGAATTATGTGGAGGAACGCATGTTGAAAAAACAGGTGATATCCGTACGATTAAAATTACTTCAGAAGGTTCGGTCGCTTCGGGTATTCGAAGAATTGAAGCGATTACAGCAGACACGGCCATGTCTTATTTTAAATCTAAATTAGATCAGTTTGAGGCGGTGATGGATATCCTTAAAAAGCCGAAGGATCCGGCAAAAGCAGTAGAGGAAATCATAGAGAAAAACGCCAGTCTAACCAAGGAATTAGAGTCTCTTAAAAAAGATCAAGTCAAACAGATTAGAGTAGATTTATTAAATAAAGTAGAGGATAAAGGTGGCGTTGCCTTTGTGTCTGAAATTTTAGATTTGGACGGAGGATCGATACGTGATTTGTGCTTCCAATTGAAACAAGCCCAACCTAATTTATTAGGTGTTATTGGAGGTAAAGCTGAGGGTAAGGCAACGTTAAGTATTATTATTTCAGATGAATTAGCAAAAGACAAAGACTGGCACGCAGGTAAACTTGTTCGGGAAGCAGCAAAACTCATACAAGGTGGTGGAGGTGGACAGCCATTCTTCGCAACGGCTGGTGGTAAAAACGCTGACGGACTGCCTCAAGCTATTGATAAAGTAAAAGAGCTAACCGGTTTATAATATGGAA
>Ga0181563_10000550_pt1 | contig 35925 bp, 59 predicted proteins | sample 011ome_25_FD_133759 | JGI IMG/M metagenome (GOLD analysis project Ga0181563, IMG submission 133759) | Coastal salt marsh microbial communities from the Groves Creek Marsh, Skidaway Island, Georgia - 011512CT metaG (megahit assembly) | ecosystem: Environmental > Aquatic > Marine > Intertidal...
GTAAGTACTACTTCCAACAAATAGTTCTCCAAGTATTCTACCGAACTTACCTTTGTCATGAGATACTAATTCTATTTCTTGATCTTTTAATTGTTCTTTTAAAAATTCTTTTGAAGCTAGTCCAAATTTCTTTTCTTCTAAATCTCTAGTTCTTGACTCTGGTGTGTCAATACCTTTCATTCTGACTCTTTGTTTTTTGTATGTCATACCGAAACCTAAATCGATATCAACATCAACGGTGTCACCATCGACAACGCGGGTTACTGAAACTTTATATCTGTACATATTTACCTCTATCCGAAAAATGATTCAAGTGAAGACACAGGTTCTGTAGTCCACCCAATCTTGTCTAATATTACACCTAAAGGTTCGACAAATGATTTTTGAAATTGTGTATCATAGTCTATGTAAGGTTCTAGTTCAAACTCTTTAGGTAAGGCCGAAACAAATGATATCACATTCTCATTCATTATGTTTGGAAGTTTCATATAACAAAACTTGATCTTTTCTCCATTTGTGATAACAGGATATTTCTTGTCTATATTGTATTTATATAAAAAATTATTGTAGAGAAGTGAACCTCTTACATGAATTGGTGTACCTTTATTATATATTGATGCTGCGTTGTAATACTTCTTCACATTCTGTACACCTCTTGGAAAAGATATTTCTTCAATCGGTAACTTATTAAATTCATTTCTAGAATTAGTTATAAAATCCCATACATCACTTTCTGTACCATTCATCACAACTTTAAGTCCGTCTTCAAGTTTCTTTCGACACCACATTGGTGTTGAAGACTTTGCTGTCTCGATACCCATCATTTTTAGTTTTGGTGTTTTGAATCTAACACCTTCTGAATCATGTACATTGAGAATATATCTTTTCTTTGCTGTCCAGATACCTTTATCTGCAATGACTTCTCTACCCATTTCCATTTTGTTTTGATAAGCATTCATGTAAGAAGCAAGTTCTTCATAAGTCTCTTTCATGTATGGTTCTAGTTTTTCTTTTGCAATTGTATCTAGAAAGTCTACAGGATTTTTTGGATTCACTCTGTCAACTAAATCTTCGAATGTAACATAGATAGAATCAGTATCAATTGCTACAACATAATCAGTATCAGTCTCTAGAAGTTTGTTAAGATAATCATTAACAGCTTTCTCAACCCACTTGATACTTAATTGACCTGCTGTCGTAATACCTTCTGCTATCTCTCTGTTGAAGTATCTGAAATACTGATTACCCAAAGCACCATAACAACTATTAAGTGAAATCTTTCTCACCATTTGATTGTTATTATTTTTGACAATATCATATTCAAGTTCTTTTCTTTTTTTGATATTATCTTTTGGAGTATTCTCAAGTTCTTGTTGTGATTGAATCATCTTTCTTTTGAACAATACTCTTTGATCATAAAGTTCTTCTAACAACTCTGGTAAGAATCCTTGTCTATCAGTTCTAAACAAAGCACCGTTTGGTGTTACTGTAGTATTAGTTAACATACTGGTATCTACTTCACCTTCTAGTAACTTCTTAACATTGATTTCTTGTTGAAATATTTTTCTTTGATATGTGTCCGGACTCATGTTGTATTGCATGATCAAATGTGGATATAGACTATTCAAGTCAAAAGACATAACCCATTTATGTTGACCAACATGAGGTTCTTTTACATAAGCACCAACAATTCTAGAATCCTGTGCCATCTTCTTTGGTGGTGGTACTACACCTCTTTTCTTTAAGAAGTTGTATATTAGTAAATCCCAATAACGAACTGATCCGAATACATCTTCATAGTTACACTTTGCTTGATACGCCATAGTAATAACTAACTCCATAAGTTGTAGTTTATCATCTAGTTCTTCAACAAGTTCTGTATCACGAATATTATAATCTAGAAACTTCTGATAATCATTTCTATAGAATAGATGCATTGCACCAAATTCAGAATAGTCTAGTTTCTTTTTACCAAGTTCTATCTCTGCTATATGATCTAGACGATATGTCTCTCTCGTAATATATGTAAACTTCTTGTACATTTCTAGATAATCTAGAATAGCTACACCAGCAATGTTATATGAAACCATTTGTTTTTGACCCATATACAACCATTCTCTAGATGTAACTAATTCATGTGGTGATAGTTTTCGAACAGTATCCCAATCAAATAGTTTCCAAATACGATTAACAAGATAAGCAATATCAAATGTTTCAACATTCCAACCAGTGACTACATCAGGTTCTAAGTTGTCCCATATCTCCATGAACTTTAAAAGTAATTCTTTTTCGTGTCTTGTTTTATGATACACAACATTTGGATTATCTGTTTTGTAATCAAAATTATCAGTACCAATAACATGAGTTTCATCATGTCCAAAAAGTTTCATGGTGATAGCATTGACTCTTTCTTCTGCTTCAGTTGGTTCTGGAAAACCATTTTCACATTCACACTCAATATCAATATTAAGTATGTTGATGTTCTTGATATCAAATTCTATGTCTGACGGATATGTTTCTGATAGATAAGTATACTCCCATGAATCTAACCCATGAATATCAATACCTGTATTATCATATTGTTTTTTCCAATGTCTTGCATCACTTGGTGATTTGAACTTCTTCGATTGAAGATATTCACCTGAAATAGATTTGTGTGCTGTTGCTTTGTTTGTCGGTATATAAAGAGTTGGTTCGTATTTCAATCTCTTGAGATACTTCTCACCATTCTTTACACCTCGAACAAGTATAAAGTCTTTGTATCTTTTTACATTAGTATAGTAGTGCATAATATATAATTATACAATAGAAATGCCATAATGTCTATACCATTCTGGTTTCTGTTGTATCCTTTCTTCAATCCTTTGTAATACGATTGATTGATCTTCTTCTGAAGGATCCCAATCATTAAAATAATCTGTAGGAAATTGATATGTTTTAAAGTGTCTATGTTGATCTAACTTATATCCTCGTTTCTTTAGTTCTTCTCTAATCTCGTCATATCTTTTAAAAAGATATCTACCTTTGTCATAGAAAAACATTACATGACCTTTACCCAAAGTAAATTTCTTAGGGATTTTGTTAGAGTTCCAACTCTCTGATTTTAGTGATCTCTGTAAGGCAGGTCCTATCATGAATATCTCACGATACTCTGCCATTAAATGTTGATCAGTTAAATCTTCTACAGGGATTATATTGATTCTTGTCAAATTACTCTATCAGGTGTAAAGTGTGATTCAACAGCTTGAAGTTTTTCTTCTGCTGCAGTGAGTAAGTTGAGTTGTTCATCAATAGCCCCAACGATATCAGGATGCTCTCCAATACCGACAGACTGTTTCATATACACAGCAATATTTGCTTTTGCTGATGCAATTTCACCTTGATATCTCAATTTAAGAGCTTCTCTTAATTGTTTATCTAATTCCATAATTAATCCTTAACATCTATATCACGCAAACGATTCATTAATCTTCTAGCACGATTATAGACTTGTTTAGCCCATTTGGAGTCCATACCTTCTACAGAAGCTTGTTTGTAATCACCTTCATTCAAAGCTGCAAACATTTTTTTGAATTTTACTAATCTAGTCAATCCAAGATTGAATGCCATATTAGCAATAATCAATTTTACTTCTTCTGGATAGTCTCTCCAATTATTGTGAAAACGATCTTCACATTCTTTTAGAACAATATTTAAATCTTGAAATAATAGTTCATCACTTCTAGTTTGTGTAATAGGAGTACCTTCGCCTAATCCATATTCTTCATCACTCTCTAAAATTAAATGACCTACACCTACAGTTGGATAACCTAGATGATCTAAGTATACTTCTAATACTTGACCTTCATCAGCTATAATTTCTTCTCTAAGTCTTTGTCTAAACTCTTTACTATATTCCATTGTTAAGTTCCTCTAGCCCTTGATTGGCTAACAGTTCTATGAGTATATTACCCATGAGTTGGTTGAATTCTTGATCTTCTGAAATAGTGTCAACTAATTCATCAGGACAAGAACGAACAGCTCTTTCAAAATCTATTGTTGGTGTTTCACTTTCTTCTCTAGGTATAAAATTAATTTTACCATACTGATAAACTATACCTTTGTAATCACCCTTTAAGATTTTGATGGCTCTTTCTCCATTTTGATGAACGACTTCTGTATAGAGACCATCATCAAATAATGGATAATGAGTATTTATAGTGTTATCTTCCTTGACCACGATAACTCTTATGAGACCTTTTCTTTGATTTATTCATAGTAGACATACTAATTTTTACTCTACGACCTCGACCACCTCTTCCATTTGAAGATGCTTTTCGACCTCGTGAGTCTCTACTGAATTTCCTAAAAAGTAAGGCCATTACTTCTTAGGTTTATTTTTTGAACCCTTAGGTCTTCCACGACCTCTTTTAGCAGGAGCTTTTTTAGTTGGTGTCTTACCATCTTTATAAGCTTCGTTTACATTTGCAGTAGTAGGATCATCAGCAACATATCTACCTTTAGAGTCTCTTGCTCTGACACCTGTTGGTTCACTACTGAAAAAGTTTTTTAGTGCATTCCAAAATGACATAATATATTTCTCCAATAATTTATTAATATACATTAATTATACTACCGAATCCTCAGGTGTCAAGTTTTTTCGACACCTGAGTCTTCGAATTTATTTATTCAGATAGAAATACTTTCTTATCTGATTTTTTGAGACTACCAATCTCAATAGTTCTAGCTTTCTTTTCTTCTGGAACTATTCTTTCAGCGTAAATGGTTAGAATACCATTCGAAAGATCGGAACCTTTAATCACAACATCATCTGCTAGAACAAAATTTCTAGAGAATTTTCTTTGTGAGATTCCTTGATGAACAAACCCACTATCTTTCTCACCGATATCACCTTCTACAGTAAGATTGTTTTCTTTAACAGTAATTGTTAAATCTTCTTCACCGAACCCAGCTACTGCTAGTTCAATTAAGAATGTATCCTCTGTAGAACCTTTACGAATATTGTAAGGTGGATAGTTAGTTTGTGGTATTTGTCGAACTCTGTCCAATTGTGTAAACATATTGTCAAAGCCGATTGTGAAAGGAGAGAGTTCTCTCCAGATTGCTTCATTTATAGTCATATTTCCTCCTAATTAAAGCAAGGTTAAAAAAACGTAGACCCTAATGGCATCTACATAATATATTTATAACAGAAATTAACTCTGTTCTAAATAAACTTTCATTAATTTATTCTTTTTACTTTCCCAAAGTTTTTTCATTTCAGGGTCTTGAGCTCTTTCTTCTGCTCTTCGTAAAAAGAAAATTCGTCTAGTTAAAGACTTTCTTAAAAAATCATTTTTCATTTTTATTACCTAAATATTTTTGATATTTTATTCTATTTAAAACTGTTTGTTTGAATTTATTTGTTGGATCAAAGTTATTGACCGAATGTCTATTGACTGTAGCTCTGCAAGTGAAACAATCACCTTCTACTAGTGATCTATACACAACATCAGCTTTTGATTCGGTTGTATTGTCTTGTATTTGTATTCTCTTATTATCAGAAAAACACATTAAATCATTACCTTCTCTATCTACAAAATTATGAATATAGAAACCTCTACTTGTACCCTTTCCGGATACATACTTTAAAGTCATATCGTATCTTTTCTTTTCTTTACCAACAAAAGAACCTGTGGGTTCATCATTTTTGTGTTGTTCTTTTAGATTTTCTCTATCTATTTTCTTTTGATGATACATCATTGAATTTCTAATACCGTTAATCTGTTTAATTGATATTTCACCTTTCAAAGAAAGATGATTATAAACATCTTGTAAAAAGTGATTATTTTTTCTATGACCATTATTACATAAAAATTTAAAGATATCTAAATAATCACTTTGAAATTTTTCTAATGTTATTTTCATTATGTACATATTATACAAAAAGTGTACCCGCGGTTTCAAGTTTTAATTCATGGGAGTCTTCAAACTGTAACCCATTTTCATCTCTCAGCTTTTTTAATGAGGTAAGGCCTCCTCGCGAAGTTGTGTTCACTCTTTCCCAACCAGACCGCGGTCCAGCATTTCCAGTTTCGTTTATCGACTTCAACCAACCAACCAACTTTTCAAGTCTCAACTTCATTACATATAGTATATCAAAAGTGTACCTGCGATATCAAATGTGACATTTATGTGACATAAATACTTATATGACATATTTAAGAAAAAAATTAAAGAAATTTCATAAGATTATGAAATCAGGAAGATTACAGAAAGTAATTCACAAATTTATACCAGAGTCTCAATCTTTGTAAAGTTTACGAACCTCACCATCTATTATTGGTGCGTACATTTTAACAGGTTCTTCTTTACCTTTGACTTTGACTTCACCTAATATACTCATTGGTATATCACTACATTGAAGATACGAATATTCAGACACGATTATAGGTGTATCTTCTTGTCTCGTTTGTGCTTCTAATCTAGCTCCAAGATTAACAGCGTCACCAACAACACTATAATCCATTCTTGTTTCTGAACCCATATTACCTACAATACATACACCCGTATTCACACCAGTACCAAATTTGACTCTTGGTAATCCCATATCTTTCATCTTTTCTTCTAGTTCGTCACCTAGAAGTTCTATTTCGATTGATGTTTTAACAGCCATCTCAGCATGATTAGGACAAAGGATCGGAGCATTCCAAAATGCCATAATACAATCGCCCATATACTTATCAATAGTACCACCATTCTTTAATACAATCTTAGTCATTTTATCTAGAAACTCATTGATCAATTCTACTAATCCCTCTGGATCATCTTCTTTCATATAACGCTCACTTATGGGTGTGAATCCAACAATGTCGGCGAACATGAAACTCATCTCTTTTCTTTCACCACCTAGTTTCATTAGACTTGGATCTTTGACAATCATATCAACATATTCAGGTGATATGTAAGTACCAAACTGTCCTTTAATTTGTTGTTTGAGTTTGAACTGAACATAGAAGTTGTTAAAACTCGAATGACTAAATATAAGTATCAATAAGATAAGGGGATATGAAAAATCAATCAAGATTCCGGAAGCGAAGACTTCAAACCCAGCGAAGACAACGCCGGTTACACTCCCACCGAAAACTAAAGCTGATAACCATATCGGTAAATGATAAACCGATAGGAGAAGTATTAGTCCCAAGAAAAACATTAGACTTACCTCACCCAATAGAACCCATTGAGGTCTACTAATTTGTTTACCACCTGTAAGAGTATGAATTACTGATGCTTGAATATCATGAGGATATTTTAGACCCATTGGCGTAGTAACTAATGGTGAGATACCTTCTGCTGTTGTACCAATGATAACTGTTTTACCTTGAAGATCAGGTAGAACATCACCATATTGATATCTCTCAAAAGTATTAGTCCAATCTACATATATTGATCCTGTGTAATCTGTTTTAACAGGTTCATATGGTGGTATTCTCATATTCTCAATACCTGTTTCTTCTACTTTCATTGTATATGATTTTTTGTTCGCCATGACACGAACTGTTTCCATACCAAAACTAGGATATAATTTATTTTGTACTGAAATGACTAATGGTATTCTTCTTACTGAACCATCAACTTCTGGAGATGACGATAACATTCCTACCCCATCAGCAGCTGATCCGTGTATATTATTTACTATAGAGTTGTACCTGTAAGCAAAGGTTGTTGCATCACCATTACCTAAAGTAGCAGTTCCTACATGAGGTGCTACACTTTCTAACCCCTTCTGAGATGTAGTTGATGACAAAACAATACCATTATCTTTTACCCAAGATGAAAATATCTCGTCACCACCAAATCTATCTACATCAGCAAACATAGTAGTGAATCCTATCACACCAGCATTACTGTTTCTTAAATCTGATATCATCTGAGCAAATTGATGTCTTGGAAATGGCCATTGACCAAATTGTTCTAAAGATTTTTCTCCGATATCGATAAGAACTATCGATTCGTTTTGAACTTGTTCTTCTGCTTTCTGATAATAATCAAAATTGATTACTCTGAGTTGTTCTATAATATCAGGATCATAAACTCTGAGTCCGATTAAACTGACAAGAACTATTATACATGACCAAATAGAAGTTAGTTTCATTGTTGAGTTACACTAATCGAACAACCACTAGCTGTCTGACAATTTTGTGATAAAGAATATGATTGAGATGTATTTCCTTTTTGTAGTAAATCTAAATCTGTAGGATAAGCACCATTCAATTCGATTGTTGCCGTATGTGCACCATTGTCTCTTTGATTAATCCATACATCATTACCATCATTGTTAATTGTAAGAGTTAATGTTTTGTCACCATTCTGTGCTTGTCTAGCGAATACATCATTATCATCAGCGTATATATTTACAGTCATAGAATGTGATATACTACTTGTATCCATCTTTTGACTTCCAATAAATTTATTATCATCACCATGTATATCTAATCTTACAAAGTTTCCACCTGGTTCATTACCGTCATAGTCCCAAGTTGGTGACCAGTTAGAAGTATCATTCAATGAATAACCTTGTCCAAATTTTACTGTATTGTCATCACCCCAAATATGAAATTGAAAATCGTTATCATTACAATTTGAAGTTGAACACTTTTGACGAATATCTATATTATTTCTTAGTCCGTCTAAATCACCACCCCAACTATATCCTGAACCCCATGCATCAGTATAACCAATATAGTTTTTATTTCCTAATTGTAAAAGATTAATAGTGTTGTTATTGTGATCAAAAGAAAATCTAATTAAATTATCATGTCCAATCTGTTCAATACTTAGATTTAAATTATCACTACCACCTGTAGCGACTTGATCTAAATGAATATGATTAGGATCAGCCAGACTGTTTAATGATAATAACGACACTATCGCCGTCATTAACAATAATTGAATTTTTAACACCTTCATTTTCACTCTCTATTTTTACTGCTGATTCAATTGGTACTCTTATATCTATGATTCCGTTAACTTCTCTATAAAACCATATCTGACCTGTTGAATCATCTATTATTGTATTATATTGAGTATTCTTATCGAATCCCAATGCTGTACCCACTATGTTACCTTCAGTGGATCCTGTTTTACCTTTGTCTCTTTGTTTCTGTTTTAAAATGTTTACTTCTTCGAAAAGTTTAAGAACATCTTGAAGAAAGTCAACATCTAATAAATCTATATCAAGTTCTGAGAACTCTAAATCTTCACCACCATCATCCCAATCTTCTTTTAAATAATCTATATCAAGATCATTAAAATCTAGAAGACTGTCACTACTATCATCTTGAGTTTCTGCAGCTTCGTCTGTAGCATCTTGAACTTCTTGTGGTGGTGATACAATAAACATATTATCTATTGCATCTAAATTCATAATATTATCTAACACTACAGGTTGTACAGGTGGTGTCGATATACTAGACACCATTGTAGCTTGAAATGCTTCATTCAAAACAACTACACCACCTTCATTCGTAACTGTTATTTCACCAGACGGACTACAATCACCATCAACTGTACATTCTGTTTCAGGTAGAAGTATTACTAAACTCCGACCAAGTTCATCTACACTAGTTGTAAAACTTGTGCCTCGAACACCAATCGTTGCCGTTGGTGTTGTAATGACGATATTTTCTTTTGGTACTAGACCCAACTTACCTGTTGTAAATCTAGCTGTGCCTGATACAAAACTCATAGCCATTTTTGACTTTGAGGGATCAGGATCAAAATAATATTCGTCTATTACTACTTCGGTATGCTCTGTCAACTTCAAGTTAGTTTCATCAATAAACTTGATGTTCATTCTACCTTGAGCTGTTTCTATAGAATCTTTAAAGTATATGTCTTCTCCGATTCCACCGGATAAAGTTTCACCTGTATCTCTTACTATACCAGAACTACCATTGTGTTCTGTTATATCACCTATATCATTTGCATAAACAAAAGTAGTAAATAGACAAAAATTAATCGCCAGTATCTTTTTGATTGATTGTAATTGTAGCATTTTCACTATCAAAATCTGCAATCAGTTCACTATGACACGAATTTACACCACTAGGGCATGTTCCAGAACTCTGAACAATATCAATATTACCATTAGACTGAATTAACTCTAAATCAATTTTATGATAAGCTCCATCAGTTTGACTTGTATTAACATCATTTGAACTACCTGTAACATCTAAATCGTATGTTGCGTCGTCAACTTCAACAACAGTTGTAAATACATTAGAACTACCTGTAACATCTAAATCAAAATCTAGTCTTTCAGAAGATTGAGCTGCTCCCCAATCTAAGTCCATAGTATTTGAACTACCTGTCCAATTTGCTAATAAGTTAGATGAGTCAGCTGAACCTGATGCACCAATAGTCTGATCCCAATCATTACTACTACCTGTCATATTGACACTATAAGTAGATTGATCGAGAATCATTGGTCCATAAATTTTGTTCATGTTACCAATCATATCAAAATTAATTGTATTAGTTGTACCTGTAATTACCATTGCTGAACCACATAGTCCGCTTGATATGGATCCACATAATTTGTTACCATATCCAATCTGATCAATAGTTAATGTAAGAGTATCACCTGTTTGATCAAGTTTGATTGCATTATCAGTTGTTGCTTCAGCAAATAATAAAGTTGGTGTAAATAATACTAATGCTAAAATTTTATTTAACATTTTCATTTTCTTTTTCCTCGTTATTATTAGTTTCTTCTGGCCATTGAATTGTCCAAAAACCTCTTTCATCGCCTTGAAGAATTAATTCGTAAACAGCAGCTTCGATTGCTGATCTTACACTTCTGGTTACACTCTCATTCTCGGTCATTCCGTCTTCAACTTCTACTAACTGAGTATCCATCTCAACGAATCTAAACACATCAAATCCTTCAGCGACCGATAAAATTGTCTTTGATGTTTGTACATTTAATAAAATTTCACCTGTAAGAACACTTACTGCTCTCAAGTGAACAACTACGATATCTCTACGGTAAGCTTGTTGAGCACCTATGCCAAGATATCTAGCACCTCTTCCTCCAGTTTCTATATTGGTATCGTACCCAATAATACCACCTTCAAGAATAATCCCAGCGAATAAGAGTGGTGCTAATTTTTTCTCCTCTTGATACGCTTCTCTTGTTGTTCTTACTATTTGACGCTCTCTAGTCAAATGGTCTATACCAACTCTTTCTACTACACGAAACCATGTACCATCACCCGCTGTTTTCAGAGCATCAATTAACATAGTCTCTGTACCTTGTGATACTGCTGTACTAAACATAGCTGCATCACCTTTCTGTTTTCTTTGACCTGTTTTATCTAAAAACTTATAAACTGCTATAACAGGTTTTTCTACAGCTGGTGGTAGATTCAATAGTTTTTCGTGTGTTGGTAATTCTATAGTTTTAGGTTCTTCTGCACACTCAACAAAACTTGCACAGTTAGTATCGTGTATTCCTTTTACACTTACCATAGATGCACAACTACTTAATAGTAGAAGGCTAACAACACCTATCCCTATCCTAAAGTTCACTTAACCTCCGAATGAACCATTACCAATTGGTATGGTTATAATTGTCTCTGTTCCGTCTTCGTCAACAATAGTTAAAACAATAACTTCTTCACCGAGAACACACCCTGTCATTGCTTCTGTATCACAAGTTGTTTTTAGATATGATATTGTATTACCTTCTAAAGCAAAACTACCAAAATCAGATTCTACACAGGTTGGATCTAATGTTAAATCACATTGTTTAAATAATGAATCAACTAATTGTTTTGAAAGTTGTGAGTAAATACGGCTTTCTAAGTTCCTTATGAACTTAGCCATTGTTGTGTTTTCAGCTTCTCTCTGAGCTGCTAATAAAGCTGATTCTATATCTTTTTGTATAGCATCTCGTCTAGACTTTTCTTGGTTCTCAATAGTGAGATAATGTGCTGATGTACCTACACCTGAAAAGCTAGGATTTTTAAATTTATGAGTAAGTTCATCTGTATGTACACTAGGGCTTAAACCTACTAAACCAAATACAAATATACTAATTAAAGCGACTAACTCTAAATTATTTCTTATTTTTTCTTTCCTGTTTTTCACTAGTTACCTTAGCTAAAGCTTCTTTTTCTTCAGCATCCTCTAAAATCATTTGTCTTTCACGATATTCTAGTACAACTTTCACTTTTTGTTGTAATCTAATCATATCGTTATCTAACATACGATTCGCATCAATACACTTAATAAGTGCTAGATGCATTGTTTCTATCTCAGGTTCTAGTTTATCTGTAATATATTTCCATACAAAGTATATAAAATATCCCATTCCTAGAGCCATTATAATGGGAAATCCAAAATCACTTATAGCTTGAGCTAAAGCATCCATTCCGTCCATCAATCTCTCCTCACATCAAGTTTCACATTCTGAGGTTGACCTTTTTCATTCGTTCTAAAGTTCTCAGCTCGTGCTACTCTGTCTATTGGTGGAGTCAATTCTAAAGCACTACTAACTAATAAGTCAATTTTTATCAACTCATTACTACCAACTCTTGCTCTGTCTTCTAACATTTTACAGAAACCTGTTAGTGTTTTGATGTCATCTATAACTCCGTCTAAAATCTGTTTTAGTACTAAGAAGATAAAGAATCCCATCACCAACGCTCCTGCTATTGGTGCTCCGACCTCTGCGATCAGACCTAATATATCCATGCTAATGTTTCTCCATTAATACTAGTATTTATAAAAAAAGGGAGACAAAGACTGCCTCCCTTTCTTATTTTTTAATGGATTTAGATTGAAAAAGACTCACCGCAACCACAATAAGCTGCTGCGTTTGGGTTTACAAAGGTGAATCCTTCGTTGATTCCATGATATTGATAGTCTAGTTGCATACCATGTAGATAATCTACTGATGCTTGGTTAATCCAGATACTAAAGTCACCATAATTGACTTCTAAATCTAGATCATCTTCTTTTCCTTTACAGAAATCAAAGATGTAAGCGTAACCATTACAACCACTACCTTTAACTCCGATTCTGATATTTCTATTATCGTTTTCTTGAGTTTTCTCTTGAAGTTTAATCAGAGCTTCGTCTGTCAATTCGACTATACACGCACTCACTTTTCTTCTTTATAGATAGTCCACAGACCATAAACTAAAGCAGGCCATGCCAATAATTTGACAACTGGTGCTGCGAGGAGAACTAGTAATGACATACCTACTATAGTTGCTCCGTCCCATGATGTTCTTTCGGCTAATCTAGCCTTTACGAAATCTATCATATTTACTCCCTGTTATAGTTAGTCTTATATATTTATAAGAGTTAAGGTGTTAATACCGGCCAAATTGACCGATCTTTATACTTTTCTAGTATTCTTTTTGTTGGTTTATCAGCTACTTCTTCTATACCATTTAAACCAGGGTTTGCGTTGACTTCTAAACAATAAGGTAGTTCTTTCTCTCTATCTTTTGAGGGTAGAAGATCAACACCGACTAGTCTACCACCAAATTCTTCTGCTATTCTAATCGATTCTGTTCTTTCTAGTTCTGTTAATTCTATTGATTCAGCTGTAGCACCCATAGAAACATTACTTCGAATATCATCACTCATAACATTTCTTTTCATAGCACCAACAACTTCACCTTCATTAACAATAACTCTTATATCATAATCTATTTTAATATATTCTTGAAGTAGTAAAGATAAGTACTTATTATATAATAAAGTCATTTGTACTAATGCTTTTAGTGATCTCATACTCTCTACAACAACTACACCGACACCAGTTTGTGATCCAGAAGATGATTTCAATACTACAGGAAAATTAGTATTCAATCTTTTAAATACATCTTCTACTGTTTCTGAATGTACAATAGGTTCTGTTTTAGGGGTTCTAATATCGTATTGTAGACATTTTAAGTAACTCATATATTTACTATTACATAAGTCATAACAATCTATTGAATTCAAAACAAAATAACCTTCTTTTTCAAGATAACTCATCATATCATACCAATGTCTACTACCTGTAAAACCTAATGTACCTAATCCTCTCGGCATGATAATCCAATCAGACTGATTTATTTTTATTGGTTTTTGATATTTGTATTCACCTTTATGATCTGGTAATATAACTTGTAATTCATCATCTAATGGTAAAGAATGAATTTCGTGTCCATTTTCTATTGGATTCATGTGCATACCAACAAAATCAGCATGTACAACATTCAGTCCTAGTTGTTTTGCTGTCTTATCGATTATTGGTGTTGAAGGTGTTTCTCTTGCTGTGTCTCTGACTTGAGCACCAGAATGACTTATAACAAGAATATTATAAGGTTTGATATCTTCTGATAATTGTACGAATTCTTTAAGACTTTTCATTTACTTTCTTCTCTAGTTCTTCTATCCTTTTCATAATCAAAGGATAATCAGCTTCAAATTTAGATTGTTTTTTTGCTAGTTCTATATCGTATTTATGTGACAAATACTCCATAAAAGAATCTAATTTGTCTTGAAACCAGATACCGAAAGTTGTAGTTTGAAACCACTTGTAAAAAGAGGATCCTATGATACTCTTTAACAATAATATAATTAAAGAATACATTTTACTGATTGACTAGTTGATCATATTCTAGATCATTTTCTAGATGCATAATATAATCGTCCATATTATGATCTGCTATAAAATCTAGTCTTCCTTTGAAAATTGTTTTGAGTAATGACCAACCTTTGTCACGAATTCTTTCAGTTGAATAACGACCTAGTTCTTTAACTTCACCAGTAGATTTTATATACAAACATTTACCATTGTGTCTCCAACGAATGTATGTTGGTACACAAGGAACTACATCATTATTATTTACAAATCTTTGATGATTTAAATTAGCATCACACCATTGACTAAACAAAGGACCACCTGCTCTTGGTGAACCAAATGTGAATAATGTATCTATATTATGATGATTTTTATATTCTAATCTCTGTGCTAGAATCGTTGCCATAGCACCACCAAGTGAATGACCACATGCCCAAATAGATTTATTTTTTGATATTCTAGAAAGAAGTTCTTCGACATCATCATAGACTTTATCGACTTCTTCTTTGAATCCTTGATGAATTTTATTACCTGATACTGAATCAGCTTTGAATATTTCTAAGTCAGCGTACACATCATTCATTTCTGAAGGTTCTGTACCTCTACATGCTATTGCAACATCATGTTTACTAGAGAACACATAAGTCTGTGCACCATCTACATCAAACAAGACTGTTTTTGTAAAACCTAATAACTTTGCTGATAGTCTAGCATCTTTTAAATTTGAGTACGCTATTTTAGCTAACTTTGCAAATAATACTCGTTTTTCTTTAACAGATAGATCATTGATCACTATTTGGCGACTCCAATGTTATATTTAGCAACCAGTTTCCAATCGTTTTTTTCTTTGTGAGGTAACACTTTAATTTGACTCATTGGTGCTAAAGGTGTTGACGCTTGTTCACTATGAACAATCTTTAAAAGATTCCATTCTTCTAACAATCTTGCTATAGCATTTCTTCTTGCTATGTCGTTTTCTGTTATAGATGAATCTTTACCATCTAAAGCAAACAATTCTTTAAAGTGTACCAAATAGTACTTACTTCTTTTGTGTAATATATGACATGACTGATAGAGAGTTCTATCTTTCCTTGATGCCACACCAATCCGTGTTAATGTTTCTCTGATTTTTAGAAAATCATCATTTTCTTTAAATGATATTTCTAACATATTGTCTATGTCATAACTCATCTCACTCCACCCTTGTTCATTCTTCTCTTTAGAATCCCGATCTCGTTTTTGTTCAAAATATTCAAATATTCTTCTGCTTTCTCTCGGGATACTGAATAGTATTCCATAACGATCTTCAAATCGTCTGCTAATTCAGGTTTTGCCCATTTTGCAAACCTTTTTCTTTTTCTAATACTATTTAGTAAATAATGATATTGTAGACGATGCGAAACATCAAATCTACTGTTCATTTCATTAGCATAGAGTAGAGTATCTTGGTGGTAAGATAATGATCTATTTACAAGAAAAGGAGCGTATTCTTTCTCATTGATATCATTCATGATATCTTTTTTAGAATATGTTATAGAATTTACAAAGTCAAATGGGTTCATATTGGTAGAACTCCTCTAGGTTTATGTTCATGTACAAATTTTAGTAATTCAGAAAAGTGATCACCTATACCTCTGTTTCTACCAATCAATTCTATAGTATTTTCAAAGTAGGAGTTCAATACATCACGATATAATTTACCACCGTAAATGTATATTTCACCTGAAGGATACTTTTCAGGTAGTCCTGTCTTAATCCATTGCTTTGATGCTTCCTCGGTCATTTTAAATTCGTAATATGATATAATATCAGAAGAATGTATTAGACCTAATTCTGCAGACATTATCCAAACATCTACTGTATCTAATAGATTTTCTTTACGAATTAATTTAAAAACTTTACCTTGATAGATATCAATGGCTTTGTGAGTACCAGGTAGTTTAGCTTGACAACACGAAACTATAAGTGTCTTCATTTATCTTTCCCATGGAAAGACAATCCAAGAACCATCATTGTAATTACTGTAAACAAGATTCGTACCTAATTCTGATGCATCAGTACCGAATAAACAGTAGCTTAAAACAGTTGGCATAGGTGAAGGTTTAGTTCTTTGTTTTTTAACAAAATCTATAACTCTTTTCATTGTATATCCAGTATCATAGATATCGTCTACAATTAATATTTTTGAACCTTCAGTATATGAATGAATACTTTCTCGTTTTGTATTATTTAAAATCCAATATGGTTTCTTGTCTTGTCCGTCTCTTGTTTGAAATCCTACGATTGACATTGGTACATTTCTCACATTAGATACATGAGCAGCCATACCAAGACTACCTCGATATATACCAACAACATGATCAAACTTTAACCAATCGATACTTTTCATATCTTTATCGTAATCAGACCATTGATAGAATAGTTTACTTTTATCGTCTTCTAATCTATACATCTAAAACTCCCGGCCAATGTTCAGGCACTTTCTCCGGAGCTCTTTGTCTTGATAACCATTTAGTCATGAATTCATCATAAGAAGATATTGATCCTAGACCTGTTGTATCCACAGGATTTTTTATTCTTCTGTCTAATTCAATCATAAAGTTACCAATAGTATTTGTGACCCACAACCATGGTGTCAAATATCTACCATGTATTGCTGAATCATGATCTTTCCAAAATCTTCTATCACCATTTACATTAGACTCTGACCATTTTGTTGAATCATTTATAAGTTGCATCGGTTCAGTAATACCAAAATCATTTAATGTATTTTTATCATATTCAAATATCTCATTAATGACAGGTAGTAATTGATCAGAATGAATTTGAGATAATCCTTTCTTTGATCTATGTACAACATCTACATCTATATTAACAAAGTTTTTATTTCTATATCTAGAATAGAACCATGATGATGCATGTGAAGATGAATCGTAAGATAAGTTTTTGATAAAACTAAAATAATCTGGTGATAGATAAAAAGGAGATAACGCTTCATGATTACCAACACCCAACAAGTGAACATTCTCTTTGATAACATCAGGTATCTGATATTCTTTCATAGCGTAGATCATTTCACATCTATGAGCAAATGAATTACCATTACATAGTGAACTTGGAGCAACACCACATACAAACATATTGATTTCTTCTTCATCAAGTCCTTGACAAATATATTCAATATATTCTCTGTATGTATCTACAGATTGACCTTGTGAGATCAACATTAGTTTTGCTTTTGATTCTTCTTGTTTGAAAACTTCAATCTGTCTTTTGACATTTTCTAAAGTATCATGAGCAGCTCTTTTGATATCACTTCTATCAAACCTTCTACCTGTAAGTGAAGCTTTCATTGAATTACCACCAATAAGTGATAGATCAAACTCAATCGGTATTTCATCAAATATCATTGCAACATCACAATACTTTGCTTGATGATAATACACTTTATCTTTTAACTCAGGTGTAATACCTTTTTTAGTTCTTGCCATTTGAAGACCACCAGAGTCAGCAAATAGACGATGCCATGAATCATTCATTGTCTCTGTCATAGTCACACCATGTTTTCTTTCTTGGTGTGCGTTGTACAACAATGATAAATTTTGATTATCAAATCTAGCATCTAGATCAGTAATCTTTTGATTCATATGTTTGATGTAAGGTGCAGCAACTACAGGATTGTAATAGAGATCATCAATCCCCATAGTTAGACCTGAAACTACATACTCAAACTTCATGACTGTAATGCTAACTTCATAAATTCTGATCTTACAGAATGTTTGTGAAAGAAATAACCACCTAACTTAGATGTAGTCATACCAGAGTTTTGATCTCCAATACCTCTAGACTTTACACAAAGATGTTCTGCTTGTACAAGAACAGCAATATTATCAGTACCCAAAATGTATTCTAGTGCATAGAAAATTTGTTCTGTCATTCTTTCTTGAACTTGTGGTCTTCTAGCAAAGAAATTTACAATTCTATTTAACTTAGAAAGTCCTACTACATTGTCATTTGGTATGTAAGCAACTTGAGCCATACCATTAAAGTTGACTAAGTGATGTTCACATAATGAATGAAATGTAATATCTTTCTGTATGATCATTTGATCATATCCCATTTTGTTTTCAAATACTGATACTTTCGGGAATCGATTATATGATAATCCTGAACATAATTCAGAAACATACATCTTCGCGACTCTATCCGCTGTACCAGCTATTGAATCATCTTCTCTATCTAGACCCAATACATCAACAACAATTTCCATGTTGTCTCTGATTAGTTCTATCTTCTCCTCGTCTGATAAAGAAGTTTCAGTAATAGGTGTTTCAACACCCTTTTCAACTAGATATTTAGCAACCTCTAGTCCAAGTTTTCTATCTGTTTTCATTTTTTCTCCATTTTTTCATGTGGTTTTGTCACACTCATTATATAATCACCCAAAATAATATGGGTTTTCTTTAGTCTCAAATCTAGATAAAGGTTCAAGACTATTATTCACTAGATTCATTTGATACATAACACCTGCTTCTGTCTCAAACGAACCATCAAATTTAGTTGACGATATATTCATATCATCATCATAAAATAAAGGACTAATCTCATTTCTAAAAAGAAATAAATTGTCCTTAGTGTATCTAGCACAACTAAATGTACCATCTACATTATCTAATTCACCACCTAGAACTAAATGTCTATGTAGTAATTCAGTATCCCAATCTACATTACCAAGTTCTTGTTTCCATTCTTGAACTTGATAATCTTTTATAATACCATTGTGCCATAGTAAATCACCATTAATATTTGAAGGGTGCGTTTCTACACTATCTGTTGTTGGTGCTTGAACATGACCAAGATAATATGTTGTTTTGTAATCTTCCTTTGACATATTAATTGAATCTTTAAATTCACCATGACCTGTATTTGTTGTTATGTGAACAACTTTTTCAGCTTCAGGATAATGTTGAAACATACCTGTTTGAAATACAGTTGTTGAATAAGCGAAGTTACCTCTATATTGATTAAGTTCAGCAAGTTCTAAAAACTTGTCTTTATCTTTACTACCAAATATTGCACACATTATAATTTCCAATCTATATCTATGTCGTAAGGAATTGGATCTTTACGACCTACTTTCATAAAATTCATTATTCTCTCAGCACATGAAGGACATTTACCACAAGATAGAATTCCTTGTGGATTATAACAAGTTAATGTATGTCTAAGTAAATCAAATTGTCCTAGTTCTATTGCTACTTCTATTTCTTCTGCTTTTGACATATGACTGAAAGGTGCTTCTATCTCAACTGAATGAGTTCTATTTTGAGAAGCTACAACATTCATTGTATCAACAAACTTTTGAGTTGTGTCCCAATAACCATATTCATCATGAACTTGTAAACCTGTAATTACTTTATTACAACCTTGTACTTCTGCATGACTCATTGCAATAGATAATAAAATCATATTTCTAAATGGTACATAAGTTACTGGTTGAGGATCACCTAATACTTCTTTGATATTTGGCATTTCTACATTTGTACCTGATATGTTTGCTGACATTGGTTGAGCTATTGTACCCAATACTGATAAATCAAGAATTGTATGTTCTATCTCTAGAGCTGTACACAAATCACCTGCTCTATCAATCTCTAATACTTGTTTTTGATTATAATTAAAAGTAACAGCTTGAACATTATCTTTACCATACTTATCAACGCACATCATAGTTGCAACTGAACTATCCAGACCACCACTTAATACTACTAATACTTTATCCATTATGTACCTATCTGATTACCAAAGATATAACAATGTACTCTTGCTGATACATTGTAACCTCTTTCCATTGTTTGAAGTGTAATTTCTTTTGCTACTTCATCTTGAGATTCTTCTGTTGCACCTACAGGCATTATCCATATCGGATACATAACACCTGCTTTTCTAAACTTAACGATTGATTCTTCAATCTCATTCCATGATGCATCAGAACCATTACAAACAAACTTTAGTTGTCCAACTTCTGATATATCATGATATTGTTTTACTATGTCCGGACATACAGCATCTTTCTCACCACTTGTATTAAACATTTTCGGACTTACTGAAAAGAAATATTCAACTTCACCATTCATACTCATTAGATGATTATGTAATACAGTTTCCATTGGTCTTGTACCATTCGTTTCCCAAGTTATATTTGTAAATCTTTTACCAAACTTTTGACGACACAATCTTTCCATTTCTTCTAGAATCTTTACAGTCTTCTTTTGAGCTGCTTTCATTAATGGTTCACCACCAGTAAAAGCTATGTGAGTATTTTGATTATACATTTGATCGAATAATTTCTTTGCAACTTCTTCTTCTGATTCTTTGTGTTGTAGTTTAGCAAACTTCTTTGACCATGAGTAAGACGAATCACACCCATATTTCCATACAGGTAAATCTTCTACATTCTTGACTTCTATTATATCAAAGTCTTTATATGGTAATTTATATGTTGACGGATCAGTCGGATCATCTTGTCCAAAACCATTACACTCTAAATTACAACCAAAAAATCTTAACCAAGTTGTAGGTACACCTGTATAGTGTCCTTCACCTTGAATACTTTTAAAAATTTCCGAATACAGCACTGTTTGCTCCATGTTCGAATACACGAACTGATTTTATTTTAACTCTATCATTAGATAATTCTGTTTCACAAAATTTGTATACATATTCAGCAAAAGCTTCACAACCTACATTATCCATTTCTCTAAGATCAATAAGACCATCTTTTTGTAATCTTATAAATGTATCGATATAAGGATCATCTTTTGCTATTACTGTTGTATGATCAAAAGTTTGTTTTAACATATCTTTAACTATACCTAAATCACCGAAATCGATTACCCAATTTCTATCGTCTAATGTTTCTGCTTCGAATGTTATTTCAAAACCCAAAGCATATCCATGAATTAAATTGCAATGAGAATCAGCTCTCCATTGTCTGAAAGCACATGAATGTCCTGTCTCATTACCGTATGTTTTTATTACTTGATACTTCAATTTATTTTACACTCCATCATTAACTCTGTCATACATGCTACCATGTTGACTTCTTGATCAGCAACAAAAGCTGACTTGTATGTGTAATCACTCAAGATAATGATTGCTTGAGGGATACTACTATTTTCCATTCTAGTAAACAAACTATCGTATATCTTTCGATAGATTGCTTGTGGATCATTATGTATATTTAGCGCTACCCATTTTCTCATTTTTGAGAATTCTTTATCACGAATAAAACCTAATACTTCACTTAATGATTCATCATCTAGATTTGCAAGTACTCCACTATCTATTTTGCCTGATGAAGAATACTTTTGTAATTCGTTAAGTACTCTACGAAAATCCGGAAAGAACTTTTGAATTAGTTGAACAACTACTTGTTCATTGTATTCGATATTTTCTTGTTTAAGAATATCTAATACTCTTTGAAAGATACCATTTGCTATCTGTGGTTTTTCACTTGACTCAATAGTAAAATCAACAACACTACATCTTGAATGTAATGGAGAAATGATTCTGTTTTTGTAATTACAAGTAAATATGAATCTACAGTTTTTAGAAAATTCTTCTATAAAACCTCTAAGTGCTGGTTGAGTAGATTGTGGATTCAGATAATCTGCTTCATCTAGAATTACAATCTTCGGACCACCACCTAGTGAAACTGTAGACGCAAACTGTTTGATTTTGACTCTAAGTGTATCAATGTTTCTTTCTTCTGAACCATTGATCAATACAAAGTCAGCATCTAATTCATTACATAGTGCTCTTGCTACAGTAGTTTTACCTACACCTGCAGTACCACATAGTAATAGATTTGGTATCTCACTATTGTTTACAAAATCCTGAAATATCTTTTTTGTTGTAGTTGGTAATATACACTCTGAAATATTTCTAGGTCTGTACTTTTCAACCCATAGAAATTCTTCTTTCATTACTAACCTTCATTATAAGTTGAGTCAGGTTCTAGAGCTATGAAGTATTCAACTGCAATGTCTCTATTAGTAAATTGAGCTATTCCTTTTGATGATACAAAGACTGTATAGTTACCATTGATAACTTTGATGTTCTCCATTCTCAAGAACATTTCAAAAGTTGAACCGTTACCTTGAGCAACTACTCTACTGTAAGTGTTAGATGTAGAATTCTTTTTGTCTTTGACTGTTAATGAAACTGTTGTACCATCACTAGATAAAACCATATCCGGTAATGATAGTACCGACGAAGCTTTGAGTAAACTTCCAAGTACTTCATCATCAAGATCAAAAGTGATCTCTGGATCTGGCATTGTAATATCTTTCTGTGGTGATATAACCATTTGAGGATCAGCATAGTAATAAGTTACTGAGTTATCACCTTCAGTTACATTTACTGATTCTCCATTGAAATTGAAGTCTGGTGTATCAAACAATGATACTGCTCCAAGATATTCTGATAAATCATAGATTGAATGTTCTTGATCGAATGTTTCATCTACGACTGCTTTTGCGAAGATATTTTTCATCGCACTAACTGTTGACAATTCGTTACCTGCCTTAACAGTTATACCTGAATTAATTGTCGAAAAATTATTCAGGACATTAAGTGTGTTGCTACTTAATTTCATTTTCACTTTCTCCATTATTTAGATCATGCACATGAAGTGCAATTATACCATAATGTAAAACTTTCAGTAAGTCTTTACGATTATAGCCTTCCTTTTTACCATAGCGTTGAGCATATTTGAGAATGTTACCAATACAGAAACCTTCTCCATGTCCACCGTCTACTATAAATTCTGTTGCTTGAAATTTGTTTTGATTGTAATGTGATCCTGAGTCTTTACCATATGTTGAATCGATATATTCTTTCAATTCTTTTACTAGTTCACCTTCACTAAATTTATAATCTATTTTCAAACTCATATATCTATTTTACTACAGAACTCTGATTTGTCAACCCTCTTTCTGTTATATTTTGTTCTGTCTCTATGAACTTTAGTTACACCATGCTTGGGTGTCTTCTTATGTTCTTTTACTTCTGGTTTTGGTTTACCAAAAATTCTTTCCCATTGATCTTGATATTGACCAGGTTTCTCTGGTCTTCTTTTAGAACCTTTACCACCATGCCACTTAGTCACAATCATCATATCCTACTGTATAATAAACAGTTAATTCTTCACCTTCTTCTATAGGTTTAATTGTATACAACTCTCTTTGTTGTCCATTATGATAATGAATATTCATATTGATAAAACAATTAGGATCCTCTGAATGATTTATAAAACCACCAAGAGGTGTTCTTATCCAATCCCATCTATTTGCTTCCCATACATGAGTCACACCAAGAAAGGCACCTGCTTTCAAATCTGTTTTTGTAAATAATCCATTACCATTTATAGGTGAACTAGCAATAGTCAATCCGTCAGGTAATGGTTTGTAATGTTGTGGTCCAAATTTTTTCATACTATATACCAAGTTGGTGTTGGTCTTTTTTTCCAAACACTAAAACTACTTTTCTCACCCATGTAATATTTTTGATATGCTTCAACTGAATCTTCACCTTTATATTGATCAGGCATACATTGAGGTGGTTGATAAAACTTTTTGTTAACCGGAATGTTCATGGGTGGTTTTCTCAATGTGTCTCTCAATTTTAAATCTGTCATGTGTCCTTTACCATAACGATATGTGTATTCATCACATAGTGCTTCGAATAATCTATATAACCACCAATAGTTGTGTACATTATCTCTAACCCATATTGTACTTGGGTGATTTACATGAGCTTTCTTGTACATGAAAAGTTTATCAGCTCTTTCATCACCGTCAAGAACTCTATGTGCAGTACATAACATTTGTGCTGATTCTAAGATCATCTTTACACAATGTTTATCATTATGTTCTACTGCAGCTATCTCAGGATTTTCATTCAAATAAAAAATATTCATATTAATGATGTCCTATGTGCATACCAATTAAAATACCGATAGCTAATACTAACCAATCAACCACAAAATGCCATGCGAAAGAAAGTGTCAATATTTCTTTCCAATGTAACTTACATACTTCTATATACTTATCACTCATAAATTAAACCACCATACTATAAAACCAAACACAATAATGTAAGGTGCAAACTTCCAACCAAGTCTGATTGACCCAGCAACAAAGCTGAAAAGTATACCCAAACACAAACCAATAACTATTAGTGGTACCATTATGTTCCACATTATTTCCAATTCATTCATAATGCTTGAATTCTCCTAAGTAAAGCTGAAACTTCTTTCCACTCTAAATGTCCAATGACATCACTAGTGATCTCTGTTGAATAATCTAGATCACCTTCTTCATCTAGAACTGCCAACTCCCATTTACCATCTTTGTACCCATAAGAACCTTCGTGTCTAATAACACTAGCTCCTTTCTTGTTATCAAATTGGTAAAGTTTTTGAACGCCACCATAATGTTCTGTTTCTTCATAACAGTATTCACTAAGTGGTCTTTTATAATTGTATTCTGAAATCATAATATAATTGTACTCTCATTTTTTAAATTTGTCAAACTGGAGCTATCGGTCGGATTCGAACCGACGACCTGCTGATTACAAATCAGCTGCTCTGCCAACTGAGCTACGATAGCGAATCTGGTGGAGCGAGAGGGAATCGAACCCACGACCTTCTGGATGCAAACCAGACGCTCTCCCTACTGAGCTACCGCCCCGAAATTTTTTCATAACATATTTCACAAAACTCTGGATCAACTAATACTAACTGATCTTTGACTAAACTTGGTCTTCCTGTCAAATTAGTAGCAACATAAAGTTCTACATCTGAGTCAATATATGTTCCACACTTGGAACATTTTCCTGGACCAAATTTCTTTTCAAAATCAATCGGTGTCATCTGCGTAAACTACATCCATTAGTTCTTCGAACATTGTCCTAAAGTTTTCTTTTGATATAAATGCTGCATCATGTTTAATCTGATTTCTTCTGTAAACATCATACGCATCATCTAATTGTTTTTCTAAATATAAAATCATAAAATAAAATTTGGTGGGATGGAGTCGCTGTCTATACTACAAGAGCTAGAATAAAATTGTCCTCTTTGTATAATGTCGTACTCCTGTCCCTACCCGAGCTCGAAGCCCCTATTGATCCTTGTACTTACGAACACCTTCGTAAATTACATAACCTAATAAAACCCATAATCCTATATTGAATAATAACTCAATAGAATTCATAGGTAACCAAAATAGATTGTATAAAAAATCCATTACCATTTCTCCTTACCAATTATCTTACCTTGTTTATAATCCATGTATCTACTTTGTGTCTCAAAGTTAGTCGGATTATTATCTGTTCCAACATAAGTAAATTTTGAATATAAAGTTGAAGGATTGACATGATCAAATTCTCTTTCACATTCTACATTGTGTTCAACTGAATACTTACCTATGTCTAAATTGGTACCATAGATGTATTTACCATTATCCATTTTCATATACAGTAATTCTGATATACTAGACATTAAGCAATACCTCTAATATAAGCTCTAACTAAATCTTCACCTTTTAAGTCTTTACCAAAAGTTCTGATTAGTTTACCTTTTTGTTTTCTTTCTATTCGACCACTATTGAATTGTGTATCGATCACATTACCTTTTTTAAAATCAACTTTTGAGTCCTCTGTCTCATACCACATAGAAGTTAATCTATGAATATGAACACTTCGTGGTATCTTTGCCCACTCCTCAGCTTCTAATGTTAATCTTTGAAATTCTACTTTATCGTCATATTGAGTCATATTAATTCTCGGTTATTATTTATCTCTGAAAAAACCTCCCCCCTTAGTTCAGAACAAACATTAGGAGAGAGGCCGAGGTAAATCATTTTAAAATATATCTTCTGAGTTGTCAGGAGTATCATAATCATCTTTGACTTCCGATGATAGTTCTGACTCCTCTGTTTCAGGATTGATAACTTCATCATCTACTTTAGTGTAGAGATCAAGGAAAGTTGATTTCGTTTCTGAATCAAACCTTGCAACACACATTTCGATTGCTTTCAATTTGTTATCAAACATTTTGTAAGCTTGTGCAATGTGAACCAATCTTCTAGTTGAGATCAATTCATCAATTGCTCCTTCGTAAAAACTTTTTCTGATAACATCAGCCCAAGTGACTAAGTTATCAACATAGTCTCCGTAACCAGTGACACCAAGTTTCTCAAATTCTTTTTTGAGAATTGTTTTCTCAATTGCATTTGAAGGATATTCTTGTTCCATTGTAATTGAGAACCTTTCAAGAAAAGCTTCGTTAAGAACATTAGTCCCGATAAATCTACCATCATCGGATCCTTTACCTTTAGTGTTCGCTGTCGCGACTATTGTAAAACCATCTTCTGGAGAAACATATTCACCAGTTTTTTTGTTTAAGTAACCTTTACCTTCAAGTATTGATTGAAGACACATAATTTTGTTAGACGCTAGATCGATTTCGTCAATCAAAAGAACAGCACCTTTTCTCATTGCTTTGAGAACAGGTCCTTCTCTGAAAACAATGTTACCATCAACCAATGTATTAGAACCGATAAGATCATCTTCATCGGTCTCAATAGTAACATTGACTCTGTAACATTCTTTTTTGAGTCTAGCACATATTTGTTCAACCATCATAGTTTTACCATTACCTGATAATCCTGTGATGAAAACTGGAAAGAACAATCCTGAACTGAGGATTGATTTTAAATCTGTAAAGTGTCCAAAAGGAACATACTCTTTGATTTGTTCAGGTACAACTGAAACATCATTTAAGAGAACATTAACTGCTCCCGTTGAAGTAGGACCTACTGGTAGATCAACTACATTGTTTTGAACTGCAACACCTGCTAGTTCTAAAGAGTAAGTACCATGTCCTACTCTGTAAGCTGGTTTTTGTAACCATGAAGGATTTGGACATCCTGTCTCTGCACAAATCTTTTTGATTTGTGATTTTGAAAACTCAGCTTGTCCTGGATAGAGTCCAGCAGCTGCGTCAATAAATTTCTCATGTTGAGCTGTCAATTTAATCATACTATATTTACCTCGTTAATTTGATTATTTTTCATTATGTACATATTATACAAAAAGGGTACCAGCGGTTTCAAGTTTTTTATCATACCGCCATTTGTTCTACAAATTGATTTAAGATAACTCTTTGTTTCATTTTGTTGTTACCCGCTTTTACTAATGCTCTTTTCAAAGCACCTTTGTTTGCACCTTGATCAACATTAAGTTGATCTTCATCATAGTTGATTGATATTTTCTTTTGATTAATAATAATCGCTAGATCATAACAACCATCATTGAAAGTAGTTGCAATTTGTCTGAATTCTTTTACTTTGATATCACCTTCAACACCATACGCAGAACATTTAGTATCACAAAAATTTTGTGCATCCCACACGACATCTTTTGGTCTGTTTTCTTTGATGTAAAATCCGATAGTGTTACAACCTGTAGTTTCTTTCAACCAATTCAAAAGACCATGAGTTGTTGATCTGTATCCAGTGTTAGCCAGTTTCATAGTTAGATTTCTTTTTCTATCTACTATGTGAGGATTACTACCTCTTGTAAATAGTGAATGACTGGATCCGTCTGTAAGAGTAATAAAACTACAGATATCAAGATTATGTTGTCTTTGAAAATCTAAAATGTAATCTCTTAGAACTACGATTGAATGATCAAGAGGAGTACCACCTAAATGCAATCCCATTGGTATAAAAAAGTTAGTATCATGAGTTGTCGATTCATCATAGTAATAACTGTATCCATGATCGATTGTGTAACCAAGTTGAAACCAATTTTCCATTGCTCTTGTAAATTCTGTATTAGACATTCTATCTGAGAACATTTCTAGAAGTCCAAGATTACCTAATGTCCAATCATTTTCTGTATCAGTTTTTTCAAATTCTTTACCATATCTTTTGTATTCATCTTTTTTCTGAATAGTTTCAAAGTCATCATCATAATTTCTATGTCTCATGTATGAGTCACTAAAAGCAAACAAAGTAAATGGTATTGCAAGTCTTCTACAATACATTGAAAGTAATGATGCTTGTTCTATTGTATTTTGAACTGTACCTGACATGGATCCGGACCAATCTAGTACCATAACGATACCATGATTCTTACCTTCCGGAGTAACTTGTACTCTATTGAAGATATCATCTTTTAATTGAAACAAGTGAAGTTTATCCATGTTCAACTCACCTGATTTAGCTGACCAACTTCTTTTGTAAGCTGCAGCTGCTTTTTTCATTTCGAATTCTTTGACCATATAGTTGATGATCTTTTTGTTTGAGTCTTGAAACTCTTTGACTGTTTTAGAAACTCTAGTTCTGTTTAAACCATTTTCATTCGATTCACTAGGACCAAACTGTTTATCAATTTCTTTGAAATCAACAATGTAATTTTTATATTTGATTTTATCTTTGATCTCAAAATAAGTTGGTTCAGGATCAGACCAATCATGTTCAGTTTTGTATAACTCTGATTCTTTTTCTCTGAAAGCATGATCAGTAATTGATTTGTTCATTTCATCAAGAAGTTGATCTAGAGGAGACCTAGTACTACTTTTTTCTGAACCTTCTCCTTCTTCTGATTTGTTAGAATCTTGATCTGATTCTTCTTCTTCTGATTCTTCTTCACCTTCTTCGGAAGAATCTGATTCAGACGATTCGACATCTTCTTGGCTTGAACTCTCTGTTTCATCCGTGGAGCTTGAACTTTCGTCTGAATCTTCATCATTGTCTAGTTGTTGATCTGAATCACCCATCATTGATTCGTCGCCTTCTTCAATATCGAAATCTTCCATCATATCTTGAATGTCGATATCAGACATTGATTCTAATTCGTTTTCATTGAGTTCGTTTTGTCTATCAAACAACTCTGTTGCTAGTGTCATAACTTGTTCAAAAGTTTCTAGTTTATGACATCTTTGTACATAGACCATTTCTTCATCTGTAAATTTTACATTTGCAATGGATCCTATTTTGAAATGAATATTGATTCTATCAATCAAATTCAATACTTCTAAATCTTTTCCTTTTAGTCCAAAGAAATCTCTGTTTGCTAAATCTCTGTATCCAGAGTAGAATGATTTTCTAAGACCAGGATATTTGTTTTTGATCATTTTTTCGATCCTACAATCTTCGATAACATTTAAGTATCCTTTGAAGATCATACCTTTATCTGAAACTGAATCATGCCAACCATCAGCTGGTGTGTTTAAAGCATGTCCTACTTCATGACCCATGAATAAATCTGTAAGTTCTGGACTCATATCTCCTTTCAATATCGGACATACTAATGTTCTTGATTTTACATCAAAGTATGCAGTAGGAACTTGTTTATGAAGAACAGTAATATTCTCTGTTGCCATTAGTTTAGCTAGAATATCTTTATTTGAATTTTGGATCATTGATTAACTTTACCTCGTTTTTTCATTATGTGTATATTATACAAAAAGGGTACCAGCGGTTTCAACCATGTGGTCCCGGTCTTGACATAAGATCATCAAAAACTAAGTCTATTAAGATGTCTCTTTTAGCATCCATATCTTTAGGAAGAACTTTCTTTCCTCTGTTAAATAAAGCTTTTTTGACATCATGATCTGACATATTAGCGACAGTATCTATTGCATTGTCTGCTATTTGATCGTTTATAAAATGTGACATATTTACCTCTTTTATTAATTATGATACTAGTATAACAAAAGAGTACCAGCGGTTTCAAGTTTATTTGAATTCAAACCAAGAAGTAATTATGTATTTTGTATTTTTAGATTTAAGACCACAATGATAAAATGGTAGACCTGCAGGCCATATCACTACATCACCAGCAAATGGTTCTATTGCTGTACCTGCCATAGGAAATACTGTCTCACCACCTTCAACATCATTCAAATAAACTATTACAGCTAGATATTTTTTATGATGTTCTTCACCAGACTCGACATGAACTGCAGGATATCCTTTATCTTCTGGTGTGTATCTTTGAATTTGTAATGATCTAAACCCAGTATTATAAAGATCAGTTAATGGTTTATCACTAGGTTTATAATCTTTATGACATAAAGAATGTAAATAACATTCATATTTTGAACCTAATGGATATAATTTTTCAAAAAGATGATTTTTGTAATCTATAGCATCAGGTCGAGGATCACCAATGAGTTGTAATTCGTTAGCTTGTTTTCTATGATCGTCTGTTCTTTGATGTAAACTAGTTTCAAAATAAGAAATTAAATCTTCGCACCAATCTGAACTGAATATATTCTCATACTGTACAATACAATCTGATAAGAAAGAATTATTACTGTTTTTTAATTGAAAATGTAATTTCACTACAACGCAAATCTAGCTTTATACTTTGGTATCTTACCTCTAGCTCTAAACTTTTGTGCTTTCTTAGCTTTTTCTAATGCTCTTTGTCTAGTAAAAGCACCTACTCTATCCAACATAACCATACCATCTAAATGATCAAGTTCATGTTGAAATACACGAGCTGTTAAACCATCAGCTAATTGTGATTCTTCTTCTTGTAATTCATTATAATATTTTATTGCTACATGAGAAGGTCTAACAACTCTTACAAAAACATCAGGTAATGACAAACAACCTTCTTCCATAGTATTCATTTCAGGTGAAAAGTCTACTATTTCAGGATTAAAACAAACAACTGATTCTGCTTTTGTCTCTCCTCTCATAGCAAATACTCTAGTTTTATATCCAATCTGATTTGCTGAAACACCTAAACCCGCATGATCAAACATAGCTTCAATCAATTCTTTTTTCAATTCAATAGGATCAACTATCGGATTATCAAAATCAAATTTAGGACATTTTTCTCTGAGTTGTTTTTCGTTTTTTACTATCATCGCTCTTTTATCTTACTAAAGTTATTGGTCTTTTCGAACTCAATAATGTTATTAAATTTCTCATTCATACTTTCACCTTTATGTGAAATAATAAATGTATTAGTATTATCATCTAGTGTATGTAGAATTTTTAAGAATTCGTCTGTACCACCTTCATCAAGTGAACTATCAAATACTTCATCAAGAATCAATAGATTTGTATTTACTGAATTCTTTAACTTAGCAACAGCTCTCCATGTGAATAAAAGTGATAAATCAATTCTCATTTTTTCACCTTCACTAAATGATGAATATGAAAAGTTGTCTCTATATCTAGATTTTATTTCTTCATTGAATTCTTCATCAAGTTCAAACTGTACAAAGAACTCCATGCTAGCTAAATATTTATTGATCAACTTATTCATGATTGGTAAATACTGTCTAATGATTTTAGTTTTGATACCACTATCTCTCAACAATATTTCAGCTAGATCATGATAATGTTTACTATCTGATATCTCAGCATCCATACCTTGTAAAAGTTCTAATGCTTTTCGATACTTCTCTAGTTTATCTTTATCATCTTCTGTATGTTCTTGTTTTGTAAGTTCTAGAATTTGACCTTCTAATTTATCAATATACTTTTCATTAGTGTCTATGAGATTTTGTTCTTTTTGAATCATTTTCTGAGACTCAGCTATTTCTTTATGAACTTCATTTATTTCTTCAAGTCTTTCATTGATTCTCTGTATAGTCTCACTATGTGTAGTAAGTCTTTGATCAAGTTCTTTGATGTTTATAGTTCTGTCATTACAAATATGTTCTTTGTGATTTGAATCAATAACTTGTTCACAGGTTGGACATTCATCATTGTCTTCATAAAACTTTAATTCTTTAATAAACTTTCGTCTTTCATTCTCAAAATCTTTTTCATCACTCAACATTGTTTGAAGTGATTTACGAACTGCATCTTCATCTTGTATTAGATTCATACAAGTTTTTACATTGTCCATATCAGCTCGAATATTATTTTTATGTTCTAAGACTTGAGTTTCATGTTCTAGTACATCTTTCGAAAGTTTCTCAATCATTTCATCACGATTTTCTTCTAATCGTTTCATTGCTTCTTCTTGACCTTGAATCTTTGCTTCACCGATCTTGATATTATTTCTTACTTCTCTTTGTTCATTGTTTAATGTTGATGATCTTTGTTTTAAACAATCTTTCATTACAGAAAAGATTTGTATGTCAAGTATATCTTCAATGATAGCTCTTCTTTCTGGTGTATTCAATTGCATGAAAGGTGTGAATGTTGAAGAACCAAGAACAACTACTTGAGTAAATGACTTGTAATTTAGTTTAAGTATTTGTTGTTCTAATATTGCTTGATAATCTCTAACAGATGCATCCTGATGTAACATTTTACCGTCACGATATATCTCAAACTTATTAGGTTTGATACTTCTCATTACACGATAACGATTTCTACCAATCTGAAATTCTACTTCGACTACAGTTTGTTTTTGATTTATAGAATTGATCAAAGCTGTTTTTGGTATCTTTCTAAAAGCACGACCAAACAAACCAAATGTCAAAGCGTCAAGTAATGTTGATTTACCGGATCCATTTGCACCGATTATAAGTGATGTTTTCTTTCTTGATAAATCTATCTCTGTAAATTCATTACCTGTCGATAGAAAATTTTTGTATCTAACTTTATGAAACTTTATCATACCCTAATTTGATGTACCTCTCTTGGTAATCTATTGCCTTATCTAAATCTACTCTTTGATGTGATGTAACTTCTTTACCTTTTACAGTATAAAATTCTCTGATCATTACTGTATCATCATCAAATATTTCAAAAGTCAAAGTATGTCCCTCGCATACCCATTCCCCTGCGTAACAGACTCTATGTTCCATTATACTACTTTCGGTGTTGGTGGTGTGATTACTTTACTAAATGTTTCTTGGTATTGATTAAGTAATCTCTGTTCGGGATCAACTGTCCATACAATACTATCTGGATTAAGTGTAATATTACCTTCTCCTAGAATATTGTATGGATAGAGATTTACTTTTGGTCCTTGACCTTCAACTGCTTGTTGATGAATGAATAAAGGATTCTCTATTTCATTATCTTTCAAATCAGCAATTAGCATTTCACCTGTTATTAATTGTATTATTTTTATCATACTAAAATATCAAGACTTTCTGTATACAATGATCTCATTAGAGCATCCAGTTTTGCCTTGTCTCCATCTATGTTTAAACTGTCGATATGTTTTGTAAGTATTGTTAATGTATCTTCTGCATCACCAACTAATTCGTCTTCGTTTAGAACATCTAAATTACTATGATCTTCTACCACTTTTAAATCAGCTGGACCTGCTTTTAATAGTTCTTCAACAAACACATCAAACCAGTAAGGTTCATTTTTATTCGTAACAATAACTTTTACGAATGTATTTTCTAAATGACTAAAATCTTTTTTCTTAATACTCATTAATGTTTCGTTTGTATCATCATAGAATACTTTATGAAACATCTTGAGAGGATTCTTTATCATTTCTATTTCTCTTGTCTCTGTATCAAAGACATGAAAATATTTGTCGTCACCAAAGTCATTCCAAGTGAACTCCATTTGTGACCCAAAATATCTGATATTACCTAATTGTGATTTATGATGAAAGTGACCTGAGAATACTTGTTCGAATCTTTCAAACCAAGATTGAGGTGTACCACCACCATGATAATGTCCGGGTGACATCATACCACCATTAACTTCTAAGTGAGACATCACAAAAGGTGCTGTTGTTAATTGTAAAAATTCTTCTACTTCTTCTTCATTTTCAGAATTGATCCAAGGTAAAAGAGCTATTTCTAAACCATCATAATCTTTTGTTATTGGATCTTTGTATACATTGACATTATCAAAATTTAAAAGATAGTCTGGACTGTTCAATTCATTTGTTGATTTGAAATAGATATCATGATTACCGACAATTAAGTCCATAGTAATCCCTCTTTCTCTCATAGGTTCTATGAAGTGTTCATAGTTCTTATGTAATGAATAGAAGTTTACATCTCGTCTACGATCAAAATAATCACCAAGATGTATAATGTTTTTAATATTATGTTTGTCTAAGTATGGAAAGAAGATTTCTTTATAAAATCTACCTTGATACTCTGCAAACATTTGATTGTTGTTTCGAACTCCACAATGCGTGTCGTTCAGCAAAGCTATTTTCATAATGTATTAAGTGTCTTTTTTCTTTGAACCACGAGGTTTATAATTTATAGGATTCATATTCTCTTGTAAATAATCTACAAAAGAGTTAGTCATACCTTTCGTGTCACCGTCCATGGTATCTAAAGTATCAAACAAAACACCTGCTTGTTCAATACTTCTTTGTTTTATCGCTGCTTGTTTCTTTTCTTTATGTATTCTTCTCAAAAACGCAAAGTATATAATTTGAGTTACATAGGCAAATGCATTTTGTGATTTTTCTTCGTTAAAGTTTTCAATGTATTGTAGACAATTTTCGATACCATCACATATCATTTCATCACGATACGAATAATTGATAAAATTAGGTTTAGTAGATAATCTAGTAGCGATCTTGTATATACATTCACCAATGTATTCTGATACTCTAGGTTTTTCTACACCATCTTTTTCAGCTTTTCTACAAGCATGATTATGTTCGATAATTGCTGCAGTAAACTCTTTATTGTTTACATAATGAACTGATTCTTTGGTTTGTCTTTTTTGTCTAGTCATATATCTATTTTACTACAGAACCTTGATAGGTCAAGCTATTTCTATGTCTGCTGTGGTTTCAATGACCACTCTTGCACCACAAGGTAGTATTGGTTTCTCATTACCACCATATCTAACTGTACTCTCACCTAATATCTTAACTTCGTGGCAATAGGTATTTGTACTACCTTCTTTTATAGTAATAACAGGTTCATTAGTCCCATGCTTCTTATTAGCACGGATTTTATGTTGATTTACATGAATGTACTTTTTTTTAGGTTTTTTCATAAATACCGCTTGACGGATCTGGATTCATACTGTAAAATGAATATGTTAGTTCGCAGAAAAGAGAATATATAATATATAAGAGAATAACGAAATATATATTATCAAATCAATGTATCGTTTCTTTTGGTCCTGGGAGATTTTCATATTCAAATAAGTCTTCCTCTTCTGGATAGTCTTCCCAACTCATCCTTTTCATTCTATCTTCTATTAAAGAAGTTAATTGTTTTTGTTGCTCTTGGAAATCTTGTTTTGTTGATTTTATTTCAATAGTATCATTTTCTCTCATGTCTAACCATGCCGTGCATGCTTCGTCATAAA
>Ga0181563_10000551_pt1 | contig 35919 bp, 30 predicted proteins | sample 011ome_25_FD_133759 | JGI IMG/M metagenome (GOLD analysis project Ga0181563, IMG submission 133759) | Coastal salt marsh microbial communities from the Groves Creek Marsh, Skidaway Island, Georgia - 011512CT metaG (megahit assembly) | ecosystem: Environmental > Aquatic > Marine > Intertidal...
CTTTAATCTCAAATCTTTTTAATAATTCGCGACTAAAGTGCAATCCTGCAGTAGGTGCAGCTACTGCTCCCTCATTCTTTGCATAAATGGTTTGATAACGCTCTTCATCTTCAGGCACAACATCGCGTTGGCTTTTGATATATGGCGGAATTGGCGTCTCGCCTAGTTCCGTAATTTTTTGCTTAAACTCTTCGTAAGAACCATCGAACAAAAATCGGATCGTACGTCCTCTCGAAGTTGTATTGTCAATAACCTCTGCAACGAGTGTATCATCTTCTGTAAAATATAACTTATTACCGATTCGGATCTTTCGTGCAGGATCAACTAAAACATCCCATAATAAGCTATCGCGATTCAATTCTCTCAACAAGAAAACTTCAATACGCGCTCCTGTTTTCTCCTTATTACCGTATAAACGGGCAGGAAAAACTTTCGTATTATTCATGATCAGCACATCACCTTCATCGAAATAATCAAGGACATCTTTGAACTGCTTGTGTTCAATTGTTCTTTTCTCACGATCCAATACCATTAGACGTGACTCGTCTCTATTCGGCTCTGGATGTTGTGCGATTAACTCTTCTGGTAATTCAAAATTAAATGCTGATAACTTCATATAATGCTCAGTTTTAAAGGAGGACAAAGTTAATATTTATAAATTTCATATCCTTATATATCAGCGAAAATATTATCATCTCCGTTCAATCAGATTCTATTAAATGGAGATTTTGAAATGAAAGACATCATCACCAATATATAAAACACCCGAATCAAGGTAGGAACTCACCTGTAATCCGGGCGTTTATCACACTACAATGAACAAGACGCTATTGATTGCTATTGCACTTCTAACAACATTGCTTTTTGAAAGAGTCCTATAAATTCTATACGATCAGATTCTTCAATACTTAGGGCGGTTTTCGCCAATTCTTCAACCTCGCTCAACCCAAAATCATTGATATATTTTGATGATCTTAGAATCATGGAAAATGATGCAACGGCGGCAGAAAAACGAAAATCATGGGTTGCTTCTTTCCAATCTTTATTGGCATTGTCAATACTGACTTCTTTCGCTATGCTTTTTGCTTGGTCAGGTTGTTTGAATCTCAATTTAACCGTACCTAACTCATTGGAACCTCCTAGGGCACTGGCTTGGTATTTAAGGTTTCCTGAGATGGTTTTGCCCGGAACGATTTCGTAAATGGCCGTAACCGTGTGACCAACACCTAATTCTCCGGCGTCTTTTGTGTCATCCTCAAAATCTTCAGCATTCATGATGCGATTTTCATAACCTATTAATCGATATTCAGCCACTGTATTCGGGTTAAACTCCACTTGAATTTTAACGTCTTTGGCGATCGTCATTAAAGTGCCTGCAAGATTTTTCACCAAGACATGATTACTCTCACCAATTTCATCGATATAGAAATAGTTGCCGTTTCCGTGATTAGTGAGCGACTCCATTTTTGAGTCCTTGTAATTTCCCATTCCAAATCCTAGGATGGTCAAATAAACGCCTTTATCTCTTTTCGATTCAATTAATCGAGTCAACTCGCCTCCAGACGACGACCTTCCAATATTAAAATCACCATCTGTAGCTAATATCACACGGTTATTACCTTCAGGGATAAAGGCATCCACTGCTTGTTGATAAGCCATTTCAATGCCTCCTTCTCCATTTGTAGAACCTCCTGAGCTAAGATTATCGATTGCATTTTTGATTATTTCTTTATTCTCACATGAAGTGGTGATATTGAATAAAATTTTCTCGAAATAATCTGTTACTATTTTCGTTAGTATGCATTCTTACTTATAGCCAACACCATTAAACCTGAAATGAAGATGATATTTCTACTCGCTAACATCGATGTTTACGGCCAACTGTAACTTTTAGTAGATATTTGTGTCTAACTTTGTACTGATGCTTTTCATTGCCAAATACAACCCAAAACAATTTATGCTGATCGGCTTAATGCTGATTGGCTTATTTAGTCGCGGGCAAAGTAGTATTTCGGGTTATGTCTATGACGAGAATAATAGCCCTATACCCTATGCAAAAGTATACATCAAGAACTTCACAAATAAAGGTTCAATAACCGATTTAGATGGAAAGTATTTTATTCCAATTGATTTTGGAACTTATGATGTGATTTATCGCTGTGTAGGATTTGAAGAACTTACAACCAAAGTCACTGTAAACTCTAACGAGCCAACCGTCAGCAACGTCTATTTAAAGCAATTAAACAATGAATTGAATGAAGTAGAGATTGAGGTGAAGCAAAAAAACATGGGCTGGCTTATCGTTCAGAATGTGATACAGCACAAGGAAGAGATGATACGGCAATTTGATGGATATACGTGTGATTTATATATCAAAGGGGTCGAAACCTTCGATAAAAAAAAGCGACAAAAACAAGAAACGGACGAGACCGAACCGAAAGACATTTTCGCCGAACAAAAGGAGGAAATCCGCAAAAAAATTGAAGGAGATGATCGGCTTAATATGGTAGAGATTAACCTAACCAAACACTTTGAATACCCCAATAAAATCAAAGAGATCCGCACCGGATATGATAAAATTGGCAAACCTGATCAAATCTATTTTCAATCAACTGTTAGCGGAGATTTTAACTTTTATGAAAGTTTAATGCGTAAAGATGATTTGCATCTAACACCTATTGTATCGCCTTTGCACCCTGCCGGAATTTTATCCTATAAATATAAATTAGTAGGGGTCACTCCAACAGCAAATGACACGATTTACGCGGTTGAAATTAAGCCAAGAAGTGTCGGTACCAGTACCATGGAGGGAACCCTTTATGTTTCAAAAAATGAATGGGTACTCACAAAGATAGACGTTTCCATGCACAAGGGTAACTTGAAGAAATACGATGATTTCAGGATATTACAGGAGTTTGAAAAAACAGACAGCTTATGGTTACTGAAAAAGCAATTGTTTGAATACAGTACAAAGTATGGAAAAGAGACTGTAAAAGGTGTGACGCAAGTGGTCTACTCTAATTTCATTGTTAACCCTGCTTTTGGCCCCAAATTCTTCTCTAATGAGGTTGGAATTACAACAGAAGAAGCATATGAAAGAGATTCGACGTATTGGGATGAAATAAGACCCATAGAATTAGAACCGGAAGAGCGCCGCAAAAAATTTGTTCAGGACAGTTTAGAGGCGATCTATACCTCTGAAGCATATTTAGATTCTGTAGACGCCAATTTTAATAAAATCACAGCGCTCAAGGTTCTATGGTTTGGAATAGAGCATCGCGACCGGCATAAAAAAGAACAATGGTACCTTTCTTCCGTGGCAAACATAATTGAACCACTTGAAGTTGGTGGTTTGCGTTTTGGTCCTGGCTTTAATTATTTTAAAAAATGGGAGAATGAACAGTGGATCGATACATATACCAACATGACGGTTGGCTTTAACAATGCAGATTTGAGGGGAAGGGCTAGGGCCTACCATTTATACAACCCAAAAAAACTTGCACGCTATAGCGCTTCATTTCAACGAGAAGCTTTTTTAGTCAATTGGAATGATAATATTTTAGCCACAACCAACCGCCAAAACTTCTATATGAATACCCAAGCGCGTCTGTGGCATTATATAGAGTTTGTTAATGGGCTATATTTCGGTGCGAGAGCCATTTTGGAACGTCGAGAACCATTCAGTTTAGATTATCAATTCGTAACCTGGTTTGATGACGAATTAAACAATGGTCCCCCTTTACAATTCGACCCTTATAATGCATTTAGAACTTCTTTCTACTTAACCTATACGCCTGCTCAAAAATACATGACTGAACCAAAACGAAAAGTTGTTTTGGGCAGTCGTTGGCCTACTTTCTCACTCTACTGGGAGAAAGGTTGGAACGGCCCATTTAATAGCCCGGTTGATTTTGACTATTTAAGTTTCACCGTAGAGCAATCATTTCAGATTGGAACAATGGGTACTTCCAATTATTTGGTTCGAACGGGTCAATTTGTGAATCAGGATAGTGTTTTCTATATCGATCGAAAATTCTTCAGGGAAAATGACACTCAGACACCATTGCGATTTCTATTTGTAAATCCGCTTAATAATTTTCAAAATTTAGATTCCTCTTACGAAACGCAAGATTTCTATATTGAGACGCACTTTATCCATCACTTTAACGGATCAATCGTCAATAAAATCCCTTTTATGAAACATACAGGAATCACAAGTTCTGCAGGAGCTGGATTCATCTATTTACCGGAGCATAATAATTATTTTTATACGGAAGCCTTCTTTGGTGCTGAGCGGATATTTAAATTATTAAGAAGAAGATTACGACTAGGTGCCTATGTTGTTTTCAGTGTCGCGAGTAATCAGTTCGCGCTCCCGAGCGAGGAGCAACCCAAAAACATCCAATTCAAGATCTCATTTGATATTATGGATGAGCAAGATCTGAAGTTTAATTTTTAGGTCAAGCAGTCAACCAGACGCTAATAAAATTTGGTTACTCAACCGAATTTCAGTACATTAACTAAAATTAATCGCTATGGGATTTTATTATTTCGTTTGGAAAATACTTGGTGTAGCGTTTCTACTTTTCCTTGCATATACGTTTTTTGTAGTACGCAATAATCACCGAGAGGAGCACTAATTATTTTAAAACAAGCTGAGTTCGATAAACCTCGCCTTCCGCAGTGGTTGCAACAAGGATATATATACCTGGATTGAATAGTGATAAATCAATTTGTCCGGTTGCATTAGGACGTAAAAAAATTCTTTTACCCGTCATATCTACAATCGCAAAACCGCTCAGGGGTTTTTGTGTGGAATAATTCAGAATTCCATTAGAAGGATTAGGATAGACCACAAATTCTTGTTTGTTTTTTTCTATATTTAAAGTGGGATCAGTGCTGTGGATCACTCCGACAGCATCTAAATCAAAACCACCACTCTCAAAGTCGGTTGGGTAAGGATCGTTTATGATATTTCCTTCACTATCCTTTGTTCCAAAATCAGGGTTAATCGATCCAACAACATCAATGATTCGGATGAAGTTGATGTCAGACAAGTCAACACCCGTTGAATCGGCAATATCTTGCAAATCAAATGGTGTTCCATATCCCTGTCGGTATTTGCCTGCCAAATTGTGAACCAAAGTTGGGTCTGAATTAGCATATGTCGCAGTTTGTTCTTCTATAGGAATATTCGATATGGATGGTATTCGGACAAATTTCTCACCATCTGTGCTTACCTCCACATGGGCAAATTCGAGGTATTCATCAGAAAAACTATTTTCAAAAATGACAAAATCTGGACCCGGTAAATCTTCAATGGAAAAATCAAAAGAAAGGGTTATTGATCCTCCATCACCTAAACTGACTACCTCGGTAGACGTGCCTTCAGCTGCATATAAAGCTGCATCTGCCTCCCCATAAGAAGCTAAACCTCCATCTGGATAGGCGGCGTCTAAGGGTCCTCTTGCAAAATCAACTAAAATAGTCGCCCAAGCCACGATTGCAGAAGAGTCTTTATGAACTGCAGTTGTTCCGTCCTCTCCTGAAGGAGGAGCAAATTGTCCATTCACTGCCAAAGTCAGGCTGAGCAATATTAACAAAAGTGTTTTCCTTAACATACCATCACTCATTTTCAAATACTAAATCAGTTGTGTTTAAACCGCCTTGAAAAGTATCTATTCCCTCTCCTGACAGATTATAAACATGAATTGTCGAAGAGTTGACATACCCATTTGCATCAACTGCATAAAACAAAGACGAAGCGGAGTCATAATGCAAACCAAAAAAGGTTTCAAATTCTGAAAGGTCGATGATCTGAGTAGGATCATCCAATTCAGTCATCATATTCAGACGATAAACCCCTTGTAAATCTTGATCAAAATAATATAACCAATCACCTACCTGAGTCATTGACGAGATGGGTCTTTCAGTTATTGAAACTACTGTGCGATTGGCAGCATCTATTCTTAATAATGCGGTTGGAATATCGGCATAGTTTCCACGAGATATTAAATAGATATCACCATATCCATCGGCAATCATCTCGGAAGGATTCATGCGCGTTGTAAACGATGAGACCACCTCATAGGTGGCCGTATTTATAACCGAAACCGTCGAATCATAAATTGGATATAATAAACCTCCAGAATTGGAAACAAATAGTTCGTCATCTAATAATACCATAGCATCAGGATTTGAACCAACGGTTATGATTTCTACCAGACTATTATTGAATAAGTCGATGACACCTACTGTGCCGTCGAAATTGCAGACAAATGCACGAGGACCATCTACAACCACTTTTCTTGGTGATCTCGGTTCTGAACCATTAAAAAATGGAATTTGAGCCACAGATTTCATAGTTTCCCTGTCAATGATTTCAACTTGACTTGAGTTATCAACCGTTACAATTAGGTATTCCTTTCCATTAAGATTATAAGCTTCAAAATCATTCGCCGTATCACCTAAACCACGACCATTTTCAGATCGGAAGATTTGTTGATAGCCTTCCACGCCATCATAGAAACTAATCGACGCATTGTTCTGCTCAAATAAACCTTCGTTCAAGGAAAATACGCCGGATTCATATTGACTCGGAGTAATTGGCTCAATCGGTTTTTTATTGCAGGAATAAATCGCCAGAATCGATAAAAAGACAAAGAAGTTTTTCATTTTTCTAATCGGTATTTTATTCTTAGTTGAAGATGACGTCCCGGCATGGGAAAACTACGAATAACTTGATAATTATTAGCCAAAAGATTCATGACCTTTAGGTCAATGAGCAGGTTAGACGCTTTCCAACGAATCGTTTTCGAAAGTCCAATATTCAAATCAACAAAGCCTGGCAAGTAGTTGGCGTATATATTTTCATTCAGGGTATATCTAAAACCTGAAACTAAAGCTGTAGCTCCAATTTGATAACCTTTTCTAGTTAGGTGAATGCCCGCTTGTCCAACATAAAAAGGCGTGTACGGAATTTGATGACCATAAGTTAAACTATTTCGATCGGTAATGTCAACCGATTGATTAAAGGAATGACTGGTATTTACATCTAATCGCCACTTTTTTAATTGATAAGTGAATAATCCGCCCATATCAAATCCTTGAATGAACGTTTCCCCAATATTTTGCATACTCCAATTAAAAAGATCTTTAGTTGGGATAGCTATAATCTTATTAGAAAGGTGATTATAATAACCATCAGCTGTCAATTCGATGCTTGCATTTTTGAATTGATACCCATATGTTATACCCAAATTGACCATGTGCGCATCTTCTGGTTCAAGGTTGGTATTACCAATAAAATTATAGTATAAATCATTGAAAGAAGGCATTCGAAAAGAGTGCTTATAAAAGCTTCTGATACGCAGTGCTTTTTCCTTAAAAGGTAAATAGGCTATGGCTAAAAATGGTGACAAGCGTTGAAATTTTCGCCCTGATTGAACCGTATTTAAAATACTTTGATCTTTAATTAATTGTGCCGTCAGGTTTCCTTCCAAACGAAATCGACCAAGCACTGTTTTGGCTCCGAGCACTGAAATATTCGTCATTCGTTCTGGGCGAATCAATTGCGTACTACCATCTAAAGACCCATATATAATATCTGAACCAAAATAGACTTTCTCTTCTGGAAATCTAAAACTACGAGCCATCATAAATCCGCCCGTTGCAGATGCTTGGTTAAAATCGATATCAATATAACCTAGCAAATTTTGATATTGTGGATCAAAATAACGCATGTAATTCGTTTGATATCCTCCATGTATGGTTGCTTTCCATTGTTTAAAGCTTCTAGTATACAAGGACTGAATTCGGAGCGTTTCTGTCTCTAAAGTTTGATCATTCGAACTATTGTATAAAACAGCAGCCCCCGGCAGTTCTTGCTGATTGTTGGAATAGTTTGCACTTATATTCCATTTCGTTTGCTTATCTGAATAGCCACCAGCAAATCGGCATCGGTAGCTCAACATTTCAGTATTCTCTCGCCATAATTCAGGCCCATCGTTTAAGTCTGGATGTTGAAAACGATAACGACCGTTTCCGTGTCTCAACATACCTTGTCCACCGGCGAAAAATCCTTTGCCGATTGATTTCTGATAATAGGCTCCGTGCTCATAGGCATTGATGCTGGTTAGGTTGGTATACATACCTACTCTCATTTTATCCGGAGACCGAAATAATGTGGATTGAAGTGAAATGGTATTCGCCTGGGCAAAAGAAGCTGCTGGTGCCAAATCATCCATCACAGTACCAGTAGACAGTGCAACTTTGTGCAAGCCAAATAATTCAAAATCTGATAAGTTAACAGCTCCCGTTCTCACAGCGGACATAGCAAAACCATCCGTCACTACACTTGTATGTGCAGCGCTCAGGCTTCTGAAAGCGATTGTTTTGACTCCTCCAATTCCTCCGTAATCTCGAATTTGTACTCCGGGTAATATTTTTACAAGTTCTCCTACATCAACAGCTCCCCATTCATCCACCTGTTTTTGGTTAATTTCAAAATGAGGCACTGAAGAACGAATTTGAATCCACGTCGCTATGGTATCACCTTTTGCAAAAACAGGAATAGCGCTGAGATGACGGGTCGTATCTTGCGAAAGGCCTCGCGCCATGAAACTTAAAAACATTAACGTTATGGTTATTCGAATGATCACTCTCGTTTCTAAATTGCTGCTATTTAATAAGAATTAGCTGGGACTGCATGCGCTCATTTGTCTCGACGGATAAAAGATAGGTTCCTTTAGCAAGATTTGTCAATTGCATACTTTGCACTCCTGCTACAAATCGATTTTTAGTGACTACATTGCCCTGCACATCTGAAATGGTCACGGTGGCATCTTGCTTTAGATCTATTTGAAACTCACCATTAGATGGATTCGGGTATACCGTAAGCTCATCTTGAATTACTTCTTCAAAACCAAAAGCATAAGGGCCATTCATTGGCAAGCTTGGTGGTGTTGCCGCCCCCCAAGAAGTGTAACTGCAAGCGAACCAATCGCCATTATGAAGCTCTTCACTAATACCCGAATTTAAAACCCAGCCTCCAACATTGTCAGCTGACCATGTCGACCAATAATTTGGAGTTCCTCCGATTCCAATATCGCCCGTTATTTCGCACTCTACACTATTCAAAAAACCACCCATTAGGTCAAAAGTCAAACCATAAATACCATCATCTTGCAATGCCGCTAACACCTCTTCCGCAGTGATAGTTTCACCTTCAAACAAATATCCATAAGCGTAAGAATGTCCTGGTAACCACTCATTATAATCAATAACAATAACCACTTCCTTTGAACCGGAGCCGATAACAAACTCAGTGTCAAAATGTGTAAAAGCGGCCGAATCTAATGCAGAAATAGGATAAAAAGGTCTTCTCGGAGGCCAAGAAGCATAGGAGCATCCAAACCAATCACCGTCAACAATCGTAGTTAACAAACCGGCATTCATCGTCCAATCTGATAAGTTCGTTCCGCTCCATGTAGCCCAATAATGCGGATCGCCAGCTAAACCTTGTAAATCGTTGAAGAGAATATCATTTAAAAACGCTTCTGCATTGATCGTAAGATTTACATCAGCAGATGCAATATCTGCAAGCATTGTCGCCCCGTCTGTAGTTCCGTCAAAAGCATATCCCCATGCATAAGTCATGGCTTGTCCAGACTCGCTTTCCACAAAATCTATAACAAATACTGCTGAATCTGATCCCTCACCAACCCAAAATTGAACGATACCATCATGATACCTAGCCGATTCATAAGCAGCTAATGGATCGCCGGGTGCAATTTCAGGATCAAAATCGGTATAAGAACACCCGAACCAATCACCGTGTTCTACCAAAGTTGCTAGTCCTCCATTCAAGACCCATTCCGTCTCCTCTGTCTTACTCCAAGTACCCCAAAAATCTGGATCTCCACCAAGTCCAGCATGATTATTATAATGGATTTCGTTCAAGAATCCTCCTTCAATAATTACATCTAATTTTTCTTCGTCTGCAGCAATAGCTGCCAAGATATCGCCACCAGAGACGTCAAGCGCATCATCAAAAAGAAAGCCCCAAACATAAGCCGAGTCTTCAGTTCCGTCCAAGAAATCGATTTCTAAATAAGCAGTGTCGGGCCCTTCGCCAACAAAGTACACCACATTATCCGATGTAAACTGAGCGCTACTAAAAAAAGCGCTAAGCGCCAATGCGCCTGTGAGTATTAATTTTCTCATCCTTTTTATTTAAAGGTCAAATGCATGACCATCAGTTAAAAAAAGGAATAGAAACGCAGAATAAGAAAGAGGTGAAACCCCGACTTAAACTTTGCTTTTATCCCGAAAGCGTTGTTTGTGAAAAATGGCAGGTCTTCTGACTCACTCCTTGCTTTGCGCCCTTCCCATCAAATCTTGATATTGACAGTGGTTTTTACACAAAGTTTTGAAGCTTACAGCTGCGGGAACAGTTCAGGAATTGCCTTTGGGCGCACCTGATTCCCATTTTAATTCCGTACAAACGGAAACCAAAATTCAGGGTAAAGATAGAATAAAAAGATGAAAGGAGGTTTGTTGGGTTTTCCAACTAGTATTATCTATAACTAGAGAAGCTTTTCCATTTCGATTGAAGGATCCCAAAGAACCTCATTAAAATGAAGAATTTGATCATTGTCTATGACCAGACCTTCCGCTCTTAATTTCTCTTCCATAGTGGTCGGCGTGGCAAAATGCATTTTACCCGTCAGGAATCCATTTCGATTGACAACGCGGTGTGCTGGAATAGGAGTAGGAAGTGAATGCGCATTATTCATGACCCAGCCAACTAATCTACTCGAACGTACCGCACCTAAATAGCGAGCAATAGCACCGTAGGTAGTCACTCGTCCTTCAGGAATGTTTGCTACGACTGCGTAGACGTCTTCGTAAAAATCCTGTTTTTTATCCAATTGAGGATTGATTTAAATGAATGCGCTTTAGGTTGATATTCTTCTAAGATTTCAGGATTCAAAAGATAGTACACATCGCGTTCTAAATGTGCAAATAAAAGCGGCTCTTGATTATTCGCTTTACGCTTTGAAGGTGTAATCAAAGCCATAAAGTTTTTAAACTCAACTTCAAGTCTTTTTTGTTCCTCTTTAATTCCTAGAATGGTATTGACTGAATAGTCGTAGTGATAAACAGAAGCGTCTGTTAATTTACCACGATTAAAGGGTGTACGTCGCTTTAATTGGCGATTTGAAAAAACACGATCAATATTCAGTCGTTTTAGATCAACTTTTGTTCCGTGTTCTTCGTTTTTAGTGAATATGCGAAGCATGATTTGCTCCTCTTCGAGTTGATCTCGAAAGAACAAATTTTTGATTTCCCCTATAGCTTCATCCGCGCATGAAAAGTGAATGGGAGACATATCATCTTCGTTATGGTACCGCTTCAATTCCAAATCTTCAGTAATTTCCTTACTTATAATACGATCATAATTCCCTAGGCGTTGCCAGTAATGATTATTTTTCTGAAGTTTTTTTTTTAGAGTTTAAACTTGCAATATTTGATTTTGTATCCTTTTTCTGAAAATACACCTTCATAATGTGTTTTGATCGATAGGATATCTTGTGTTTCTAAATCTAAATTATCAACCATTTCGCCATATAGATCCCAGGTTTGTGTTTCAATTGTTCCACCTACCTCTTCAACCTCTTGCAAAGTGGAAGCAAAGAGTAGGTCATTATCTGTCTTTAAGTGGATAATGCCTTCAGGTTTTAAAAACTTCCGGTAACGATCTAAAAACAACTTTGAACTCAATCTTTTTCTTGGTTTGTTGGGTTGAGGATCGGAAAAGGTCAACCAAATCTCATCTACTTCCTTAGGCGCAAAAAATGAATCGACAAATTCGATTCGCGTCCTCACCCATCCTATATTTTTTAGATCTTCTTCTCGAACCGTATTAGCTCCTTCCCAAATACGAGCACCCTTAATATCCAAACCGATATAATTCTTGTTAGGGTATCGCTTTCCTAGCCCTACTGTGTACTCCCCTTTTCCGCAACCAAGTTCGATAACGACGGGGTTCTCATTTTTAAAATAGTTTTGATGCCATTTACCTTTGAGCGGAAAACTGTCATTGTCTATCATTGACCTGTCTGGTTGAAAAACGCAAGACATCGTTTCCATATCGGTAAACCGCTTTAATTTATTCTTCCCCATTATTCTAGAGCTGATTATTGAATTGTTGTAATGAAACCAAGACTTCTTTTAGCATATTCATTTTGGGAGAATCTTCATCTTTATGGGCAACAATATATTCTTTCAAGACGATGATCGGATCAAATAGCTGATCTTCACTAAAACCACCATCTAAGTTTTCCACGATGGTTATACATTCTAGTGCATCCATCATCTCACCTTCCGTACCTGCAATAATGATTTCTTTCAGGTAAGGTCGATAATCCAAGCCCGAACTCCAAACAGAAATTAACAAATCATGACGAATGGATGCAAAGCGCTTATCAATAAGTGCATTAGCTATTACCGCGGGTACAGTGCTTGATTTTGTTGTATTGATTAGGTCAATAATTTCAGATCTCACATTTCCTTCTGCTGATCTTGACAATAATAAAAGTAGCGGTTCAACTGCATCATCATTCCCATGAATCTTTAAAGCTTTAACTGCTTTTAATTGTGTTGCTGAATCTTTACTTTCCAAGTCGCTGATCAGGTCTTTGACTTTTTTATCCTTTGCCGTTTCTTTTTTACTCATGATCTATAATTGAACTGCAAAGTTACAGCTATTCGTTAAAAATGAATGAATCCATAAAAAAATCCCTTCAGACAAAGCTGAAGGGATAAAACGTATAAGCCGGGTTCTGTCCTTCGCAAACGCGAAGTTCCTGTCATTTATCTAGTCCACAATTCACATTGAGGATCAATCCATCTACCCTCCGAGATCAACCGAACAAGTCTCAAGCCTCGGTTTACATGATGTTTCAACGCATGAGGTTTACACGGCTGCCACTGTTGCCAATGACACCGGTGAGCTCTTACCTCACCTTTTCACCCTTACTTTCAATAAATTGAAAGCGGTTATTCTCTGCTGCACTAGCTGTATTTTGACGAATCAAAACCCTTCCCGTTAGGAAGCATGCTGTTCTGTGTTGCCCGGACTTTCCTCTCCCGTTCGCTTACCAAAAGGCAAAGCAAATCGGGAGCGACAGGACCGTTTAATCGCCAAAGATACGTCTAAAAATGAATTAGTGCTTGATAAACTGATTAACGGTTGTCATACCGTTAATCGTCGTGTGCAAGAAATATATTCCGTCTTGTAAATCTCCGACGTATAGATTTTGATCTCCGAACGAATCAATTATTAGATGACCGATTGCATCATACACTTGCATCGACTCAATTGATTTATCTGTGTTTAAATAAAGAAAGTCTTGAACCGGATTCGGATATACCGAAAAAGTTTCGTTCGGATTATCTTTAATACTCAAATCACTCCAATCACGATCTTTGTATTCTACACTTGTAATTGTCTCCGAGCCAAAAATATCTTGGGCTACAACGGTAAGCACCGGTATCTTTTGGTCATTCGCCCACCACGAATAAATAATTTGTGTAGGTGTTGGAAGCTGAAACCATGTTTCTGACTCCCCTAAAACAATCTTCATTGAATCAGTAAAATCAACCACTGCTTTTGTTCTAATACAGTTAAAGTCACCAAAAGGAGTAATTACCGTTCCCCAACCATCCACTTCGGCTGTTCTTTCTTGGTACCTTCTTAAAATCCCGTCGTAAACAGGATTTAGATCAATTTCATAAAAAGAATTTGACACCCATTCGTCTGAATAATTCAACGGTAAAGCATATTCAAGATCGATAGGGTCATTTTTTAAGGGGATTTCAAAACCACTCAACTCAACTCCAACTCCAACAATTTCGACCCGATCTGATTCGATTTTAGTGAAATTAACAGGATTTGAAAGCGGCAATTCGAATAAGTCTGATGTCGGTATGACGAAGTTTGCATAGGGTGTATAATAATCAGCTTTATAATCAGGATCTAACCAACCGTTATTAAAAGCTAATTGGTAGGTAATACTTGCGTCTCCAACGTCAAAAAAAGTATCAATTCGCTGGCTCGTGAAGTTTAGTAGAGAATAATCCCAATTATAATCTGCACCTGTTGACTCAAAGTCTAGATCAAAATCATTGGAAATGGATACCATCACTGTATCTCCTGCCTCGGGAAAATCAGAACTGGTCACGGTAATTTGTCCGAAAACAGGGAAGATTGCAACAATACAAACAAGCGCAAGGGTAATATTTTTCATCATGGTAGAATTGATTAGTTCTCCAAACCTAATAAAAACTGTCCATTCATACCAGTTAAGATCAGAGAATCTGTATGCGACTCATTAACGAGTACCGCATCAAAAGTAAAATTAAAAGCGACTAAAGGTCGATCACCACTTTCGTTTGCAATGAAAGAAACATTTTCTACAGTAAATGAAGTCGAAGCATTTTCTGAGCTGATGTCCGAACGATACCATTCTCCATCCTTTTGCATAGACACGACCATTTGACCATAATTGTATGCATCAAATTCATATTCATCAGTATAATTGACATCCATTTGCCAAAACTCCTTACTCCATTTTTGTCTGATTAGAACGGTTTTAAAGGACTCATTTCCGCTATCATCACGTACAATATGGATAACTTGGTGAATACCATCCGACAAAACATCCGTATAAGTGATTTCGCGGCTTACCAAAACTCCATCAATATACCATTCGTGATTATAGTCGCTTACTAAAGGCTCTAAATAAACCATGTCTAATTGGGTTTGAACCTGAAAATTAGGATTCATCAATTCGTCGCTAAAACCATGTTTTAAAATAATATTGAATTCTTCATTACTATTTTGATATTGATCGAATTTTAATCGAAGGGTCTTATAGCCGTATTGCTGTATTTCATGTGTTGAGACATTTGCAAAATTACCATTATCATCCGCTATTCTTAGGTTATTTAATTCGTTTCCAACACCTCCAAAATCAAATTTTACTTTTCCTTTTTTGTGTGTCAGAAAAGGTAATTCTCCTTCTTCAAACAATGTATAATTCATCCCTGTGAATTCCTTTTCAGGACGAACGAACTCAATTCGGATATTATCTTCTGATGTCAATGACTCCATCTCACCAAAGTAAGCTTTGACGCCATTCATAGAACTAATTCCGTGGCGCATAACCACCGAATTTTCACCTACTGACATGTTAACCTCTTCTCCATTGACAAGACCTCCCATTGTATATATCGGATCATTGCCTTCTGGTAACTCAGGCAATTGTTCTTTTTTACAACCTGTCATAGAAATGATTCCAATCACTGCTAACACCCATATGTATTTCGTCTTCAACATTCCTCTATCTAATTCTTGTTAACAAATTATATTTAACCCCAAACATAATATTCATTTCGCGGTCATTAATTGGTTCTAAACTATAAAAATCATTAGCGGTACGGTCGGCAAGACCGAACGCTCCTGTTATGTTCATGGATAATTTTTTATTCAAACGATATTCATAACCCAAAGAGCATCTCATGTCCCATTGTGCAATACCTCTTTTAACTCCCCAATTATTATTTACGGTTTCTAACCCCGTGTCATCACCAATTTTATATGACATATTCGACTGAACCATAGCCAAACGTTCAACTCCTAAACCGAATCTTAATTTATGCTTGAGTCCTATTCGATAGTTGACAAAAGCATTCGTATTGACATAGAACAGATCAAACACACGTAATGATACCCAATAATTCTTACTGGAACCATCTACCAAAAACGAGTCTACTTTTATTTCTTTTCGGACATTCTCATGGGTACTATAATTCAGCATTGTATTGACCCCAAACTCAAATTGCCTCAAAGCACCCGACCCATTTACTGTATACTCTAATCCCGCTGAATAGCGTGGTGTTGTTGTCATTGTCTCAAAACCATAAGAATTGCCGATGCCAATGCCACCGATAAGCGCAAAATTATGTCTTGTCATTTTGAGCGCTTTTTCGATCGTTGGCGGACCAAAAGGCACGTTCCTCGATAATTTTTGTTCGATTTTAGAAACACTAGAAGGAAGCGGATTTATGTATAAAGGTGCAAAATCAAAACTTTCTGACTTTGCCTTATTATCATGGTGATTACCGAAATTAATTCCTTCTGCTATTTCCAGACTCAAATCTTCTTCTTTAATATTCTCAATTTTTTCTTCTGAACCCTCATTAATCGCCGGACCTTCAACGAATTGATTTGTAGGATCACCATTTTCAACTCGTGCATCCGAATCAGCTTCAGCATCCGTTAATTCAGTTCTGTCGTTATTACTTATCGGACTAGAGTTATTTGCGTTTTCAAATTGCGTATTGATATTTACATTCGAATTTTGATCGGCCGTATTCAAGTAACTATTAGGATTGTACAATTCAGTTGAGTTGTTTTCAATACCAATATCTTCTGTACGTGCAACTTGATTATCATTTCCACGATTTTCACCAAATGTCGTCTTATTTAAATTTCTTTGACGCGAGTCTTGCACAAAATTATCGTCTCTTATTTCATTCAATCCTACGAAAGAGATCAACAATAACAATACTGCGACGCCACTCCAGCGAAAGAAAAATGATCGTCGATCTACTTTGTCTAACAAATCTCGTGCTTCATTCCAATATGCACTTTTATACTCATAATGCAGACCTTCCTTTTGAAGGGCAGCATTTGCATCACCCCAAAAAGTCGGACTATATTGTGCCTTAACTGCTCCTGAGGCTTGATGAAAAGCCGTATTCATTTCAATATCAGCACGGTTTGCCTCCAACTCATTCCAAAAAGCAGATTCATAAGGTATAGTCACCTGCTTTGATGCCTCGCGAAACGCATCATCCATAAACGCATCACCCAGAGATCCCGATGCAAGTTCTATCCCTCCAACTTCAGCCGCCGTATAGACAGATGCAGCATCTTTAAACGCTTGATCTAATGAATCATTCTCCATCAGTTTCGACGCCTCTTTCCAATAATCTTGGTGATAATTAGCTTGCAGCTCTTCGCTCATTTTGCGAAACTGTTCATCCATATGTCGATTTGCATCACTCATATTATGCCCACATTTCGCGGTTCTCCGATTTTCTTAATTTGTTCACCATTTCTCTCAATTGCTTTCTTGCATTTGATAGGTGCCATTTAGATGTACCATCTGAAATATCCAGCAGCTTACCAATTTCTTTGTGCGTATATCCGTCTATTACGGATAGGTTAAACACTTTTCTCGAAATATCTGGTAAACGCTTTAAAAGTCCCATCAGAATATCCGTTTCTAATTTGGACCAAACTCCATTTTCAACAGAAGTAACGTGAATCTCTAATTCACGATCTGTTTCTTTGGAGTCAACTAATTTTAGGTAATTCTTATTTTTTCTGAATTCGTCAATAATGGTATTCATTACTATTCGACGAACCCAAGCCTCGAAAGGCGTTGATTCTTTTAACTTGTCCAGGTTTTTGCAAATTTTTACAAAGCTAAGATTAAGGATAGATCTTGCATCCTCTTCATTACGGTGATAACGCATACAGGTAGGCATGAGTTTAACATAGCACCATTCGTACAATTTTTCTTGGGCACGACGTTCATTCCGCCGACAACCTTCTATTATTTCGTGATCTACCATACATTCTTTTTCGTTACAAAAGAACCAGCCGGGCGTTAAAACCCAGCTGGCCTGAATAAGTAGTTTGATTCACTTTACCGCAGCAAACCCATAACTGCGATAAACTTCTCACTTATTATAACGGGAATTATTAATTTAGGGTTGGTGAATTTTAATTTTTTTTTTTTAGATGCTGAAATTATTTGTTCTAAGACATGGAAAAGCGGTAAGACCGAAGTCCGGATTATCTGATTTTGATCGTCGTTTAAATAGAAAAGGAGTCGCTCAGGTAAACCAGGTTGGTTATATCCTTAGGTCGGAATCAACAACGTTTGATCAAGTAATCGCGTCAGGAGCGCTCAGAACTAGGGAAACTGCCACCATCATGCGACACTTCATACACTCTCCAGTTTTATATGATGACGATTTATACCTGACATCTGCTTCTACTATTCTGTCTACCATAACCAAAGTGGGCAATGAAAAAAATATTTTATACGTCGGTCATAATAATGGTATTTCAGACTTTGTTAATTTGATGACTGGGGAAAACCTTCTATTATCCACTTCTATGTTAGTGGAAATTAGTTTTAACTTTGATAATTGGCAAATGATCAGCGCCGGTACGGGCAATATTGAGCGTATTCTTGAACCTGATGTTTGTTCATTTTAGGTAAAAAAAGACCAATCGCTTTAATGGCTATAACAGAAACAGACAAAGTTATTTTGGGAATTGATCCTGGAACTTCTATTATGGGGTATGGGATTATTCATGTTCAGCGAAAGGAATTAAAACTAGTTACCTTTGGAGTTATTCATTTGTCGAAACTCAAAACGCATCCGGATAAATTGAAACGGATTTTTGATCGGGTTGATCAACTCATACTGGAATATAAGCCCGATGAAATGGCGATTGAAGCCCCATTTTTTGGTAAAAACGTTCAATCTATGCTCAAATTAGGGCGCGCACAAGGTGTTTCCATCGCTGCTGCCTTGCACCGCAACCTGCCTTTTGAAGAATACACACCAAAGAAAATCAAACAGTCCATTACTGGAAGTGGAAACGCTTCAAAAGAACAAGTGGCCTCCATGTTGCAGCGTTTGCTTCAGATAAAAGCTTTGCCGAAACATTTGGATGCCACAGATGGTTTGGCTGCTGCTGTTTGTCATCATTTTCAAGGTGGTATTGGAGAGCATAACAAATCCAAATCTGGATCTTGGAAGGCATTTTTGAATGATAACCCAAATCGACAAAAAAATAGCTGAACTGATTTAACTTAAAAGATGGAAAAATATAAAGCTATAATTATTGATGACGAGTCAAGTGCAAGAAGTATTCTAGAACAACTCCTGAATCGTTTTTGTCCTGATATTCAGGTTGTAGGCACAGGTTCAAATTTAATGGAGGGTGTAGAAATCATTAAAGCCAAAGAACCACATCTCGTTTTTCTAGATGTTGAAATGCCTAAATATGCGGGGTATGAGATAACACAGTTTTTTGATTCTATAGACTTTGAAATTGTTTTTATCACTGCTTATGATCAATATGCCATCAAAGCTTTTGAAATGAGTGCCGTGGACTATCTGCTGAAACCAATAGATATTGATCGATTGAAATCAGCTGTAAACAAATTTAAAGAGAAACAGACGTTTACCGGCATGGAAAAGGCATTTCAAGCCTTGAAATCTAATTTAGATAACGAAACATTTTCTCGCATTATCATACCACACCAAGGTCAGCAAAAAGTTATCAAAACATCAGAAGTCATAGCATTTGAAGCAAGCGAAGCTTATACATCCATCCATCTTGAGGATGGAAAGTACATGGTTAGTAAAAATCTCAAGCATTTTGAAAATTTACTGGAAGAGCATCCTCGTTTCTTTAGAAGTCATAAGTCTTAGTTGATTAACTTAGATCATATTCAATCTTATTCAAAATCAGAACTAAGTTTTGCATTGACAAAATCCATCATAGCAAGGGTTTCCAAGTATAAAAAAGCTGATTTTGAAAAGTCTTTATCTAATTAAGACGGGATCTCAAGAACTTTTTGGTACACGAATTGTATTGTTGGGCTGAAAGTGTGTTGATTAGAAAAGCATTTGGTTTATTTTCTGCGCATTAAAATTCTGGTATTTTAATTATCTTCGAAAAAAATTAAAAAAAATGAAAACGATATTATTCAGTCTCTTAGCATTATCCTTTGCTTTCAGTTCTTCGGCACAAGTTGTTGAAGAGTATGGAGGAGGAAAGGTTTCGGAAAACCCGGTAATGGATAAAATTGACCTGAAAGAAATTGGGCGATCAATCCACGTAGCCTCTGTAGAGGAAGGAAAAGTTGTTGTTCGTCGATTTTACAGAGGTAAGTGGGAAGAGTTTGATCAAACTCCAATTAAAGACATTTTTAAGCTTAAGCGCCTTGAACTTTTTGCGTATCGCGCAACACCTTACGTTTTCTGCCAATATGACGATAAAATGACGGTGATTCGAGCAATTGATGATAAATGGGAAATTGTTGGTGAAGAAACATTTGGTGAAGGAAGTGTTGATAATACGACCTTTTCAGTGATTGGTGAAAAACCGTTTATTGTCTATGAAGACAAAGATTACGATATCATTCGAATGTTTTCATTGTATGACGAATCGTGGTATGATTTTGACCTCATGTCGAATGAGGGCGTGAAATCATTTAAAATTGCTGCTAATGATCGCGGAGATGTGTTTTTAGCTGTATTAACAGATGAAGGAATGATGTTTAAAATGATTGATCAAGAAGTAGATCAGATGGAGCAGTGGGAAGAGCTTTCAAAAGATTATAAAGTAGAAAATGTGGATCGCATTGATGACTTTTCATTTGTGGGTAACAAAGCTTATTTAACGTATCACAATGAATTTGGTCCCGTTATTATCACATTAGAGGATTTGGCTAAAAAATGGGAAATCATTGAAGAAGCAACAGATGAAAAAGTTATCACTTTAGGTAAGCAACACTATAACTTAAATATCTCTGAGTATTACTTCTTTACATCACTTTCTGACAAGGGCATGCCTCAATTTTTGAAAAACAATAAAAAAGGAGTTTGGGGTGATTTAACAGATTTGTCGACAAAAAAAGCCAGAGCAATTGCATCTGATGACTATCGAAACATTATCTATGTAGCTTATGTAGATGACGCTACAAAACATTTAATGGTTAAAAAAATTGAAAAAGGAGAGTTGGAAAACGAATAAGATTTCTTTTCGCATTTTAGCCGTCAGTTTTTCATTCATGGGACTCATACTATGCACAACCTTGTTTATGGCGACGGTCAGCCCCGCTAACGCAAATTCTAACCCTGTTATGTCTGCTGCACCTGCAGCTGAAAATGGGAGAATCATGATGGACTATACGAGTGTCTACGTTCCAACCTCAGATAAAACCTATTACGAAGTCTTGGTATGGGATAACGTGACGGGAGTTTCTAAATTGTATTACTATGATTATGCTGATAAGGTTTACAAAGTGTATGACGATAACGCTCAATTGCCTGCGAACCCTCTCGATTAATATGAAATAGGAGAAATTTAAAAAAGCACCTGACACATGAGGTGCTTTTTTATGCTTTACGAATTTTTTCTGCTATCTCTGCTAACTCTTCCTGTGGAAGTTCCATTTTTGGTTGAGCAAAATTCATATCATTCATGGTATTGATTGGAATCAAATGAATATGCGCATGGGGCACTTCTAAACCAATTACAGTTACTCCGATTCTATTGCAAGGAAAAACTCGTTTTATCTTTATACTGACCGATTTGGCGAAGACCATCATGTCTCCTAAAAGTTTGTCGTCTATATCGAAGATATAATCAACTTCCTTTTTGGGCACAACCAATGTATGTCCTTTTCTCAAAGGTGAAATATCTAGGAAGGCATAAAAATCATCATTTTCTGCCACCTTATGAGATGGAATCTCCCCGTTTATAATTTTAGTGAATATAGAAGCCATTAGCGTGAAATTTCCATAATTTCAAACTCCATGGTACCGTTTGGCACTTTAATCTTTGCAATATCTCCTACAGACTTGCCTAAGAGGCCTTTTCCAATTGGTGAGTCGACTGATATCTTTTTCTCTTTGAGATTAGCTTCATTTTCTGCAACCAACGTATAGGTGATTTCCATACCATTCGCCACATTTTTAATTTTTGCCGTACTCAAGATTAAAACCTTTGTATTATCCAAATCTGAATCATCAAGTACTCGAGCATTAGAAATAACGGTTTCCAGCTTGCTGATCTTTGCCTCTAGATGCCCTTGAGCTTCTTTTGCTGCATCATATTCAGCATTTTCAGACAAATCACCCTTATCTCTTGCTTCCGCAATTTGTTGAGAAATGCTTGGTCTTTGTACCGACTTCATGTGGTGCAATTCCTCTTTTAATTTATTGAGTCCTTCTTGGGTGTAATAATTTATATTTGACATAATGCTCTAATTTAACAGAACAAGAGAGCCCCATTGAGGCTCTCTTGAAGTTCAAATATACTAAATATTTTCGAGATTACATTTCTAGAATAGCCAATTCCATAGCCTTATAGAATCAAAAAAGGCGCTCCCCTTAAAAGGAGAACGCCTTGAGTTTTATATAGAAAACGCTTTATACGTTTCCCTTATTTTACTTCGATTGACAAACCAATAGAGTGTACCCCATTGAATAATGCTGTTTGTCTAAATGCATATTGTATTCCAAGCATGCTATTATTCTTTCCGACAACAGCATCAACTGAAACACCAGCCGTTAATCCGCTTAATGCAGTGACACGTGAAGCAAACGCAAACTCAGATGAGAATAAGCCTTGTTCATAAACATAGCCAGCCATCATATTGAAATTCATTTTCCCACCAGTCATTGCATAATTTAGACCTAATCTGAACTGATCATTTGAGAATGAATTCGCAGAAAAAGCTAAAGCAGTTGTTAGGGTATGTTGCTCATTAAAGATAAAGTCATATGACCCACCAATTGACAACAACGAAGGCATCTCAAAAGTTGCTGATCTTTGCTCCAACGTCGCAACGTCACCAGAATTTGGGTACATTACCTGAATCGAAAGACCATCACCTTGGAAATCCATTGTTGGTCCGATATTCTTAAGAGCAATACCAAATTTAATGTGATCTTCCTCTCCAGTAACATAACGGATACCAGCATCAACTGCAACTCCAGTTCCACGGAGGTCAGCAATTGACTCGTTGATCACCTTGAAATTAATTCCACCATAAATCGAGTTTGAGAACTCTCTTGCATACCCAACATTGAAGTTAGAATATGTTGGAGAGAATTTTCCACTACTCGGCTCTGGCAAATCAACTGTTGTGATATCAATATCACCAAAAGTCATTGCCATTACAGTAACGGATATAACACTACTCTCTCCTACTCGTTGAGCAAGTCCTGCAGTATTGATATTAATCCCTGCGCCACCTAACCAATTCGTACGATCGAATCTGATTTGTGTTTTATCAGTAAAAGCCAATCCTGCAATATTTGTATAGACGGCATCCAAACCGTTAGCACAAGATACACCAGCATCTCCCCAAGCCGATGAACGCGCCCACGGGTTGATTAGCAATTCCGTTGCTCCAGCAGAACCGACACGGTCACCATTTCCAGCCATAGCTGTACTTGACAGACCTAATGCCATTGTAGCTAAAAACGTTCTTTTTATGAATTTATTCATTTTCATCTTCAATAATTTAAGTTCTTAATCTTACAAGTTATCTAGGTCTGCTTGTCGCAACACGCCAAACCATTTAAGAATCTTCTCGTATTCTACCATGTTTCCATTTTCATCTGGAACTTCGATTTTCACATGTATGATGTACATACCTCCTGCAATCGGAATTCCTTGATGGTTTCTTAAATCCCAATCAACCGAAGTTAATGGGTCATCTTTAATGAAGTTTCTTACTAAAGCACCTTGCATGTTGAAGATTGTGATCTCACAACGCTCAGGTAGGTTAGTAATCTTTACACGGTTATCACGTTTCCCGGTCTCATACTCACTATAAGCATAGTACGGGTTAGGAACGATATTGATATTATCAATTACCGATACGAGACGCTCAGAATCACCTGTTACTGATGGATTATCAAAGCTAAATTGATAAAGTGGGAAACCTTCGTTTTCACCATCAACTTCTCTTTCCTCGTAAGGTTTGTTGACACGCGCGCTGATCTTAACATCTGACGATAATAACTCTTCATCATCGGCTAACATTGGCTCCATGACCCACATACAATTTTCCCATGCATCACGATAACTCGTATTAGACTCATCTTTTAATTGTTCATACAAAAACTGACCGTTATCATAAGAACCAGAATTACTAGCCTCAGCAGAGAATACGTATACATAGTGCATTCCTCCAAATAGCGGCGAACCTGAATTATCAGCGAAATTTGAAGTTGGGTTCCAAATCATGTCGTCTCCGTTATCACCTGGTAACCATGAATTTTCAGAGAAAACCATATTTAATCGTTGACCAGTTGTTAAATCAATTGCATAACCAGGGAACCAACCCATACCTTTTTTAGGATCACCTTCAAAGTCTGTCTCCCCATCAGGCTGGCCATCCTTATTAACAGAAGGATCACTTCTTAATGTTAAAATATCATCACCTTCTTCAGGATACTCCGTTTGAGCCGGATTATTGTTCATTTCGATCACTGGACATCTTGTCCACTTCGTCTTATCATCTGTTATAATGATATCGATATCGTGAAGATCTTCTAAACTGACAATGTTTTGCAGTGCACCTGCTAGACCGAACCAAGATGTATTTACTTCATACCAAGGTGTAGACTCATCTTCACCAGGGAAACCGAATGGATTACCATAAGGCCCTTTTCCAACAAACTTAAATGGAGCAATACCCCCTTCTAATAGTTGTTCGTATAATTGATCTTCTGCATCCAAGGCAAAGTCATCATAATGACAAGGTTGGAAAATCCAGTTAGTTGCTATACAATCAGGATTAGGATCTGTTGCGTGGTTTCCAGCTTCTTCACTGTTACCTACACGTATCCAGTTTGATGGATAGAAAGAATCATCATCTTGAACAAAATCCAACCATCTTTTCGAAGAATCAGCAAATGTAATGGACGATCCGATAGGTGCTATATATCTATTCGGTCCGAAACCATCATAATACTGCTGATTAATTTGTACTGAAATACCCCAGTCCATAATTAACTGCTCGCGGATTACACCAATTGTTTGGTCAGACCAAACTGTGTCTCTCACACCGTCAGCATTTCTTTCTAACCACCAAATATCTTCAGCGATTGACGATGAATCTTTTCCAAACCCTAAGGTATAGTCACCACCTTTTAAATTTAGTGGATCAACCACCTTAACATCGATTGGACCAGCACCTGCTGCATAAGTTGGATGCTTGACAGAACCATCTGCCAAGATATCATCAGTAGTGCTTTGAGTAAACTCAACAAATGTTCCACCATTACCTATACCCTCAATCTGTGTGATTTCCGGTTGAAATCCATAGCTTGTTGTGAATACACGACCATCAGCTTCAGGTGAAGGATCATGTGGTATACCTACTACCGACTCAATTCCTCCACCAGTTCCAGAAATACGTGAACGCAAATAAGGTCTTTTTTGACCATCTAATAATTCTGGATTAGTCGGATCGTATTGTTTGTATTGGTTATAAGCATAAGAAACAGCTAAATAGTAATATTTCTTGTGATTAACTAATGTTCTATCGCCACTAGCGAAAAGATCTTCAGTGATGCGGAATGAACGTCTTAAACCTTGGTCTAAATCAGTTTCAGCTTCTTCTACCATGACAGCTGGAATTGAAATATCCAATTCTTCGTTGTATGTATAGTTTACCAACTTACCGACACCATTCACCACATCTGACTGAGCAACCAAACGTGCTTTAGATAAATCTCCTAAATCACCAACTGAGGCTAATTCGTCAGCCATTTGATAAATTTGGAAACCTTCGAAACGGAACGTATCATCATAGAATATTCCTTCTTCGATTAATTCGTCAGGAGTAATAATGTTAATCTTATCACGCTCGAAATAGCTTTCCAGATCGTATCCAGCAGGATCGTTTAACAACAAGATTAACTCGTTCTCTAATTCTTGAATGGTCAATTCTGGTGCTACTGGCGGCTCAACTAACTGGAAACAGTTATCGAATAACGCCTGTGCTTTTGAATCGGCAGACTTTAATGCTCTTAAAGGAGCTTCCAAATCAGACTCGCTACTTTGACCTATTACAACACCTACAGTAATGTTATTTACCGCACCTGGTCTCAAGATAAAAGGACCAGCAGATTGCAAGAAACGACGGTCACCTTTAGGGTTATTTACCGTAATCTCTGACCAAGGATCTGATGAAGGTAAAGCATTAGGGTAAGTACCCCATCCTAATGGATCAGAATCATCTGGATACATAAACTTAGTTGGGATACCTGAACCACTTGTGTTACCGTTACCACCAAATTGCATATTCAAACCATTCTTCCAGATACCTCTTAAGTATCGGTAATAATCTGCTGCTGAACCTGGATCACCATAAGGCCCTGGATCACGCTCGTGATATACAAATCGCTGCATACCGAAACGCTCATTATCCGCGATTCCGTCACCGTAACCTATTCCCAAACCTGAGTATGGTATACCTCCTTGTGCAAGCGCTACAGTCACGTCAGCAGTCAATGGATTATCAATACCATCATTATCTTGATATGGTCCCTCGAAGAAATCGACACCAACAGCTGGAGGATTCTCACCATAACCTGGCTGATTTCCTCCACCTTCGTCGTTCAAGTCACCATTATAAGTATATCCTAAACCTCTGGATACATCACAACCAACATAATCATCATCATTCAAACCGTATCCAATATCAGCATCAACCCACTGACCGAAATATGTTTCGTAAAGTGTTTGTGTACCACGGTTAATTAATTCGTAGTTGTAGAATGTCATGTCATTGATCTCATCATCCGTTGCGAATGAGAAAGCTTGTGCACGAATCTCCATCCCGATTGGGTCACCACCTGATTCTGTATGAATATTACCTTTATCGTTAAAAACCCACCAGTGCGTTTCATCACCAAAAAGTGTCACACGACGGTCATTTCTACAATCGATTTCTTCTTCAATATCATACCAAGGATAATCTCCATCTTCTAAAGGACGATAAACACCGTTCCCCGTTTCTCCATCTACTGCATTATCATAGAATGGTGCTAGATAAAAATCTTGCCCTAGTGACTCATCGCCGTGCGCTGGCCATCCAACGATACGATCAATAATCTCTTCACTTGGACGCTCAATGCCTTCACAATCTGCAGGATCGGTTACACCGTTCTCACAATTCCACCATGCGATGAATTGCAAAACTTCCGTTTTACGAATGGTAAAGAAATTATCATATTGCGTACAAGTCGCCGTGAAAACCTCTGCTGCACCATTATCTTTAAATAATGTAACATCAGCATTTTGAGGAATAAACGGATCATAATTTCCCGTTCCTGGGATCAAATCACCCAATGGACCAGGCCAGAAATCGTTTCCTTGACGGAACATGTGTGCCGCCAACTTCAATTGACCGTTGATATCCTCTCCACCCATCCATAGAGCACCTGAATATATTACATGGTTTCTACTATCCTTTGGATATTCATAAGAAGAACGACTGTTCGCACGATCTTGCCATAATGAACCTCCTGTCTCAACGAGCGCTCGAATATTGTTAAACTCCATGAAGATTCGCTCATTCGCCGGCGCACAACCCGCTGCACGCGACTCTGCATCTGATCCTCCCTCAGGACGATATGAACCCTCCAACTTATAAGCCAACAAACTGTTCGCAAGCCCCAACACAAAAATGCTTAATAATAACTGTTTCATAATCTATCTATTACTATCTGTAAAAAGTCGAATTAACTTTAAAAATCAAATTTAACACCTAAACGAATTGTTCTTGGAATACCATAGTTAAATGGATTCTGAACCTTCAACTGGTACAAATCTCTGAATGATCGCTCATCCAATTGATTTTGGATTGACTGCTGGAATTGTGCAGCTGTCAAATAACCATCGTCATCAGGGTTACCAGTTGCACGGTATACGTTTAATGTATTGATGATATTAAACATATTCGTTACACGCACATACACATTCAAATAAGCAGCTTTCTTTTTGTTCTCGTCATCACCAAACTCTAACATAAAGTTTCTGTCAATCTGAAGATCAACACGATACTGCCAAGGTTTTCTAGATCCATTTAATGAACCGTCTAATTGAGAAGTACCACCTGCCAATAACGCTTCACCTGCAGCTAGTTTAAATCCTGAATAAGGTGTTCCTGAACCAATTTGAGTAACTACGTTCAAACCTGTATTCTCTAAAACACCGAAGTCTCCGATCATTGGTCCATTATAGTCTTTTCCTTCACCATATCGGTAATCGAATACAATATTGAATCCGTGTCTTTGATCATAGTTGTATGGAAAGATGGTTCTTAAGTTTGGCTCTCCCGAATTAACCAAAGTCAACGCCGAGTTTGCATCTGAACCAGTACCATTAGCAAACTGCAATGTATATGCAGCAGTCATTCGGATATTACCTGTTCTTCTTAAGTCATAAGAAATTGTCAAACCTTTTACCGTACCAAAATCACGGTTACCATATGAACGGTAAGTATTCGGATATGCAGAGAATACATTTACCAACTGAACTTGATCACGTTGCTCTTTGTAGAAAGCCGAGATTTTCAATGATGAAGTTTTTGTTAATACCTGCTGGAATCCTAATTCGTAATCGATTGTTCTTTCCGGACGTAAGTTAGGGTTGTTGATAATAACGTTACGCGCTTCTAAGAATTGATAATCAATTGGATTAAAACGGTTACCTGTTGTAGGTCGTTTTGTTAAGATATCGTAATGAGCAAAGAATGAAGCTTCATCCGAAATCGGGAATGAGAAAGCAACACGTGGCATGAAATTCACCTGCGGCTCATAATCTTCAAAGGAATCTGCTGTAGGCTCAGTTAGCGTATTATCTTGTAACCAAGGTGCGATACCTTTAGAACCTTCTAACAATTGTGGATCAGATACCTCAACACCTTGAGCATCATACCAAGTATCACCATTACGGTAACCATTAATTGCAGTAGGATTATCAACATCATTTACATAGACTACGAAATCCTCTCCCATATTCTCTGGGTGAGCTATAGACGTTCCGTTCTCGAATGCATCAACCTCACGAACCGTTTTTGCTTCATAAAGAAGGTATTTATCTTTCAACACAGGCTGGTTAGCGTCGAATACATCAACACGAACACCAACATTAAAGATGATGTCGTCAAAAGCAAATTTATCCATTATGTACCCTGACATGTATATTGGTTGAAAAGCACCAATTGTACGCGCATAGTTTTGATCATCATTAAATTCATTGAAATATTTATTGATATCGGTATTACCTCTTACAATATCTCCAGTATGATCATAACCAAACCAAGTAAAATATGTTTGTCCTGAATTCAAAAGCTCATCTGCACTAAACATGTCAAGCGAGAAAAAATTCGGATCTAAACCATCAATATTAACAAAATCAGTTCCGTCTGTCTCGATGTCCATACCTTGCTCTCTCAACTTCTTTCTTACATTATAATCGAAGAAATACTGAGCATCATCATTTTCTTGACCACCAAATTCACCCTTTGAAGCGTTCAATCGTTCGTATGTAATTCTTGGGTAAGTTCCGAAATAATCAAATGTATAATTATCTCTATCTAGCTCCAATATGTGGTTGTTCATATACTGACGTGCAATCTCCCACATTCCGATCGGTGATCCAGAAAATTGTCTATCCCATCTTTGCTCGTATTCGAAACCTAATGAAATAGCGTGGTCATTTAAGTTAATTGTACCTGAACCTGTGATACGGAATTGCTCCGTACGACCAAAAGCATATCCTCCGAAAGGAGTTCCTAAGTTACTCCAAATACCATAAACACTTTGAGGAACGTCACCGTTTCTTAAGGCGTTACCTTGTTGAATTTGAAATAAATTCTCGAAGTTATCTTCTGGGTTACCAGCGTAGATATCGAAGTACTGACTCGTGATAGCAGCGAATGCCTCGTTATTAGTTGATGGTGTAAAAACAACCAATGTATCGTTGAATCCATTATGGATCAAACTGTCATTGTCTTGGTTAAACTCATAAGTTGTCTCTCTGTAGATGTCGAATTTACCAACATGACCGTAATTAAAGATACGATCTTCGTGACGCTCATCCCATACTCTAAAGTTAGTTTGAGAGTAATCAACCATTAATGAGTAAAATGCAGATTTGATTTTAGAAGTTGACCCTTCCTGGTTATTATTAAATCGTTGCGTAAAACGTCCATAAACTCTCCAGTCATATGACTTCGTTACACCAAAGTTATCGAAATTGAATAATGAGCCTGCGTAATTGTAGTTACGGTTATTACTGTAAGCCAAGTTACCACCAAATGTTAAGTTAATTGAAGGCCCTGCATTAACGTCAATTTTACCGGCTGTTGAGAATGATCTCGAACGCGCATTCATTCTCCAAGGCGTTTGTTCGAAGTCTGATAATTCAGGATCATTATTGTGACGTAAGAATTCAGCGTTATAATAAACACCCCCACCTTCTTCTCCAGTTGGACGAAGCGGATTAGCTAATAATGAATCTCTAACATCCTTTTTGACTCTCCAAGAGCCACCGTTTGCCAATGGTCTACCATCAACAACATCTGTATAGTTTGCCGATAAGAAGAAACCTAGAATAGGCGTTGTTTTTTTTCCAATAGAATCTTTTTTCATCAATAACGGACCAGAAATCATACCTTCCGCTAGGTTATATCCATATTTATCTAAACCGAATACACGCCCATCATAACCATTTGGATCTTCACCATTGAAATAGAAACCTGAAGTTACCCCTTCAAATGACCCAAAGTATCTAGCGGATGGCCCTCTAGTCGTAATCGAGATAATACCTCCCGTTAAATCACCATAGTTAGCCGGAACACCACCCGTAATTACAGCAACCTCTTGGATAGCTGATTTAGGTAAGCTTGTTGAACCACGCACCTTAATACCATCGATATAATAATAACTATCTTCAGAACGCGTACCACGAATACTCAAACCGCTCGACCCTTCCGCGTTATATACACCACCAACAGTTGCGGCAATTGCCGTAGCAGAACGGCTAGGCATCTTTGATATATCCTCACGCGTTACAGTTGCTCCTGATGCACCACCATCTTTATCGATCAATGGCACGGTATATGTAGTTACCTCTACCACATCCAACATTTCATCAGATGGAGCTAGCTCTAAAGGCAGAACCGTTAAACGATCTGAACTTACGATTACACCTTCCTGACGGATACTGGTATAACCAACAAATCGAACTTCGATATCATATTCACCCGGGGCGAGTGAACTAATTAAGTATCTCCCATCGAAATCGGTTGCAGCATAGCCTTTTTGTTGGCCATTCTGATAGGCTACCACCTTTACAAATGGTAATGCCTCTCCGGACTCTTTGTCTTTGACAGTTCCTTTCACGGAACCTGTACCGGTCTGGGCAAACCCGAAACTCCCTGAAAGTAAGAGTAATGAGAATAAAAAGAATAGTTTTTTAAGCATAAGTAAGCGTGTTTGTTAAAAAATCCTAAAAACAATAGCCCGTAAATATAGGTAATTTATAAATCAACGAGCAAGAAATAAACAACAAAAATTCACAGGGACAAACCCGTTAACAAATTTAGGCAGATAGTATGGCTAAAAAAATGGATCAGAATATCAATTGAGACAATTTTATACGAGTCTATTATTCTTCATTGGTTTCCCCTTTTGGCGGCGACTTGCATTTTTTGCTGCACGCTTCATTCGTTTACGGGTTTCCTTATCTTGATTTCTCCAATGTCTCTTACGCGTTCGCTTTTGACGTTTGTAAGTACTCTTAACACGCTTAGATTTCTTATTTCCTCCGCTATCCTTAACACTCTTAGCACCCTTGTTTTGAGCCAATGATTCTTGAGGCATTGCAAAAGCTAGTGCAATAATTATTAGTACTTTCGTTATTATATTAAAGCGTCTGTTATCCATGATTCAAATATATAGAAGATACATTTACTTTTCACAACTTTTTGTTGTTTTCTTGTTTTTGTCGTGTAAGGAAGAGCAATACCCTATTCCGAATGTACCTGTAAATCAAAACATCAATTTAGATTTACCCGCATATTCACCACTTAATGCACCTGGAGGCTATGTTTACGTTACAGGTGGCAGCCGAGGAATTATTGTATATCGGAATTTCGATGAATTCGTCGCTTTGGATCGTCACTCCACTTATGAGTCTCACAAGGAATGTGCCATAGTGGAAGTTAATCCCGATAACATCTTTGAATTGATCGACACTTGTTCAGGTTCAACCTATAGCATTATAAGTGGTGTTGTGATGAGTGGACCAGCTCAATATGGACTTCGGAGATATAACACTTATTGGGACGGAGCATTTACAGTCAATATCTTTAACTAGGTTAAATCACATCATATTGGAAAAGAAAAAAGGGTGATGGTTAAAAAACCATCACCCTTTTTGAATATTCTACTACGTTCTATTAATTAATAGCGGTAGTGCTCAGGTTTGTATGGACCTTCAACTTTAACACCAATATAATCAGCTTGGTCTTGCGATAACTCTTCAAGTTCAACACCAATTTTCGCTAAATGTAATTTCGCTACTTTTTCATCAAGATGCTTAGGCAACATATAAACGTCATTCTCATATTGATCTGTATTGTTCCACAACTCAAGCTGAGCTAGCGTTTGATTCGTAAACGAGTTTGACATAACAAAAGAAGGATGTCCTGTAGCACAACCTAAGTTTACCAAACGACCTTCTGCAAGTAAAATGATATCATTGCCGTTAACGTTATATAAATCTACTTGAGGTTTGATTTCCTCTTTTGAATCACCAAAGTTATTATTCAACCATGCCACATCTATTTCATTATCAAAATGTCCAATATTGCAGACGATTGTTTTATCCTTCATTTTCTCAAAGTGCTTTCCAACGATAATATCTTTATTACCAGTTGTTGTAACAACAATATCGGCCTCACTTACAGCATCAATCATCTTTTTTACCTCAAAACCGTCCATTGCAGCTTGAAGCGCACAAATTGGGTCAATTTCAGTAACAATAACACGTGCACCTGCACCTCTTAATGAAGCAGCTGAACCTTTACCTACATCACCATAACCACCAACAACGGCAACTTTACCTGCCATCATTGTATCTGTAGCACGACGAATAGCATCAACTAACGATTCTTTGCATCCGTATTTATTATCAAATTTAGATTTTGTTACAGAATCATTTACGTTGATCGCAGGTATTACTAAAGTTCCGTTTTTCTTTCTTTCATAAAGACGATGAACACCAGTCGTTGTTTCTTCTGATAATCCTTTAATCCCTTTTGTCAATTCAGGATAACGATCAAAAACCATATTTGTCAAATCTCCCCCATCGTCGAGGATCATATTCAACGGATGACCTCCTTCAAAAGCGTGCAATGTTTGCTCAATACACCAATCAAATTCTTCTTCATTCATGCCTTTCCAAGCAAAAACTGGTATGCCTGCTGCTGCGATAGCTGCAGCGGCTTGATCTTGAGTTGAGAAAATGTTACACGAAGACCATGTCACTTCCGCCCCCAATTCAACTAATGTTTCAATTAAGACAGCTGTTTGAATTGTCATATGAAGACATCCGGCGATTCTTGCACCTTTCAACGGCTTCGAAGCTCCGTATTCTTCTCTTAATGACATTAAACCTGGCATTTCAGCCTCAGCTAATCTAATTTCTCTTCTACCCCAATCAGCAAGGCTTATATCCTTAACTTTGTACTTCACTTGTTCTTGTGTATCACTCATTTTTTCTTTTTTTTTCTTTAAATGATTGCACAAAAGTACAAAACAAGTTTCTAATTTGCACATTTTAAACAGATAGCCTTGCAATTCGAAATTAACGACATATTTGCTCACGGAGATAATCAAATCAAAACCTTGTCTTATTCTCACCAGGGTATTTCGAGTCTAAACATAGACCTATTAAATGATGAGGACAAAGTAAGGTTTGGAAAATTGGGATGCGAAAAGCGAAAAGCGGAATTTTTTTTCACCCGTGTTCTGTGGCAACATTTTGACGCTTATCAACGAATAAGCTATAACGAAAACGGGAAACCTTTTTTATCAAATGGTCACCTGAGCATTTCTCATTCTAAAAATATTGTCGCTATAAGTTATGGAAAACATAAATCTGTTGGGGTTGATGTCGAACATTTTAATCCTAAAATTAAAAGAATACAGCGAAAATTTGTTTCTGAAAAGGAGGCAAAACAGTTGAATATTGATAATGAACAGGTTCTAACAACTATCTGGAGCATAAAAGAAGCTATATATAAAATGATGGGGATTCCCGGATTAAGTTTTAAAAATGAAATGGAAGTTAGGCTCATAGGGGATGAAAACATCATTTTTGTTCTCATTCCAGCTGAAGGTTGGAAACCATATAGATTCGAGAGACTTGTCTACCCAGATTACATACTGACCTACTGTGAAATAGCTCCGCATTAAGACGCGGTATTTTCGGAAATTATTTGTATTTTTGTTAGCTGATGATTTGCGTTTAAAGCCAACTTTTTGTATTGTCTTAACGTTGTAGAAATCAAGCAACTTACTCTATGAGATTATTAAAACCATACCTACTCGCACCGTTAATGTTATGCGGTCTGTTTATACTAACCACTAGTTTTACCAGAACTTGGTACCAAAAAGCCAATCACGGTGGTGACGCCCGACACAGAGTGGTTGGATTTGCTATTGGAAACAAAGGGTATATTGGTGGTGGACACGTAAACTCTGGAATTGAAATTACCTATCGTGATTTTTGGGAATATGACCCAGCTACTAACAGTTGGACACAAATAGCTGATTTTGCTGGCGGACTTCGTTATCATTCTAGTGCTTTTGTTATTGACGGCGCAGCTTATGTGGGATGCGGTGAAAATTCAACTAATGAATACACCAACGATTTTTGGAAATATGTCCCTGAAGTAAATAGCTGGTTTGCAGTAGCAGATATGCCTGGAACTCCTCGAAGAGGTGGAATTGCATTTTCGGTATATGGATTAGGTTACTATGGAACGGGGCAATCAGAAGAAGGTTATCATACTGACTTATTTGAATATGATCCAGCATCCGACACTTGGACATCAATAGCAGACTTTCCAGGAGAAGCTAGAAATGCTTCTGTTAGTTTTGTTTATGAAAGTAAAGCTTATGTAGGAACTGGTCATAAAGTTGGCGAAGCGCTAAACGACTTTTATGTTTATGATCCAGCAACTGATAGTTGGGATACATTAGCAAGTGTTGGAGGATCTATCCGTCAAGACGCCATGGGATTTTGTATTGATGGGAAGGGATATATTGGACTTGGTAATGATAATATCGATACCGACTTCAGGGATATATGGGAGTATGATTTTGATTTGGATACCTGGACTAAAGTTGGGGATTTTGCTGGACAAAAGAGGCGTTATGCTGTGACTTTTGTAATTGAAAACAATGTCTATTTGTGTAGCGGAACAGATGGAACCAACATGAAAGATCTTTGGGTTTGGGCTCCAAACGTATCCATTGAAGAAGAACAACTCCATCAACTATCGATAAACGCCTATCCAAACCCATCCAATGATTGGATGCGAATCAATCTAGACGGAATAGATGACCTATCAACTGTTGATTTAGTTTTATCAATAAGCAATATTAATGGACAAACGGTTTATAAAAAACCAATCGATCAGTCTCAGATTATCTTGAATAAGAATGAAATTGGCAGCGGAATTTATTTTGCTCAAATCACTTCAAGTAAAGGCATTGTTCACCAAACTAAGATCGCTTTTAAGTAGATGAATCGCTTTTTAGACATATTGAAAAACGGCAAGCGAAAGATCGCGATTTTGATTGATCCTGAAAAGACGAAAGAACAAGATCAAATCGATGCTTTAGCAGAAAAGGTAAACATATTAAAACCTACATTTCTGTTTGTCGGTGGCAGCACTGTCACTAAAGATGACCTACATAAGTGCATTGATA
>Ga0181563_10000557_pt1:0-30000 | contig 35666 bp, 36 predicted proteins | sample 011ome_25_FD_133759 | JGI IMG/M metagenome (GOLD analysis project Ga0181563, IMG submission 133759) | Coastal salt marsh microbial communities from the Groves Creek Marsh, Skidaway Island, Georgia - 011512CT metaG (megahit assembly) | ecosystem: Environmental > Aquatic > Marine >...
ACAATATTTTGACGTAAAATTTCCTCATTATATCATTTAAAGAAATACCCAGCTCTTTTTATTGGCCGTCTAAGGAGAATATATTCGTTAATGGTGTGTAGCCTTTAAGTTTTGTAGTGTTTCTATTTGCTTGATTATTTCAATTAATAATATATTAATTATTATAAATAATTAATCAGGATGCTACTGTTTAATATATTTTTCCTAATGGAACAGTGCCTTCTTTATCTCGACTTACACCAGAACTTGAAAAAGTTTTTGTGTTGGAAGATTTGCATAACTTTGGGGCTGACTATGACTACACTCTGACTGCTTGGTTTGAGAACTTTGATCGGCATTGGCCCAAATTAAAGCGCCTTAAAGGCAATTATGATGAGCGTTTCTATCGTATGTGGAAATACTATCTTCTCACTTGTGCCGGGGCATTTCGTGCCCGTGAACTCCAACTCTGGCAGTTAGTGTTATCTAAACATGGGGTGCCAGGGGGGTATAAACGTATCGTGTAAATGAACAGCGATATTCGGTCTAAGTACTCTATAATTTAGAATACACGGGCGCATCTGTCTCAAAAAAGCTGTAACTTATTGATTTACGGTAAATCAACTTTTGTGGGAGTCTGCCAACCGTCTTTTCTGTGTTCTGCCACTACTGTGGTAAAAATGCCGCCGCGCACGTTCCAATCCGCATTTAAGCGCATAAAACGGGGCTGAGTGAGTTCTACTAAATCATTCAGTATTTTATTCGTAAAAGCTTCATGAAAAGCGGCTGTATCCCGGAACGAGCCCATGTATAATTTCAAGGACTTGAGTTCTACGCATAACAGATCTGGAATATACTCTAGCTGAAACTTAGCGAAGTCTGGTTGCCCTGTGAGAGGGCATAAGCAAGTAAATTCAGGCATAGTAATACGGATGGTATAATCACGATCAGTTTCAGGACTTTCAAACGTATCCAGGACATTAGTAGAATCTTTTGACATTATTATCTCAACAATTAATTAAACCTAACCCGAATTTTACGGGATAAAACACTATGCGTCTTCGTAAAATGAAAATGGCGGGATTTAAATCCTTCGTCGACCCAACCACACTGACTTTTCCAAGTGAAATGGTCGGTATTGTGGGACCTAATGGTTGTGGTAAGTCCAATATTGTGGATGCTATCCGTTGGGTGATGGGTGCCAGCTCAAAAAACATACGCGGTGACACACTTGAGGATGTCATCTTCAAAGGCTCCAGTAACCGTAAACCTGTGGGTCAGGCCAGCATAGAGTTGGTGTTTGATAATTCTGAAGGTAAAGCTGGTGGTCAGTACGCGTCCTACAGTGAAATTGCTGTGCGTCGTCAAGTGTCCAGAGATGGGCAATCAAAATATTATTTGAATGGTAGCCCCTGTCGACGGCGTGATGTGTCAGATATTTTTCTCGGTACAGGCCTTGGACCAAGAAGTTATGCCATTATTGAACAAGGTACTATATCGCGTTTGATTGATGCCAAGCCGGAGGAGATGCGTGCTCATCTAGAGGAAGCTGCGGGTATATCCAAATACAAAGAGCGACGACGTGAGACAGAGAATCGAATTAGACACACGCGGGAAAACCTTGATCGTTTGCATGATTTGATCGAGGAAGTAGATAAGCAAATCGCTAAACTTAAGCGTCAAGCTGCTGCAGCGGAGCGTTATAAAGTATTGAAGGCGGAAGAAAGACGTGCTCAGGCAGAGTTAATCATATTGCGATTGCAGCTTATGGATGAACAAGTGCAATCGCAACACAAATTAGTGGAGAGCAAAGAGACTCAACTTGAACAGACGATTGCAGAATTGCGCGCGTTAGAGGCGCAGATAGAAGAGTTACGTCAAAATCATACAGTGGCTAATGAAGCCATGAATAAGGTTCAGGGAGATTACTATCAAATCGGCGCAGATATCTCACGTTTAGAACAATCTGTGCAACACGCCACGGAAACAAAACAACGCTACCAAGCTGAACAGCAGCAAGCACAGCAGAATTTATCCTCATTGCAGAACGAATTAGCTAAGGAGCAAGCAGCTCAACAATCTTTTGATGAAAAAATAGCGCAAATGATGACTGAGTTGGATAATTTGAATGAGCAATATAATGAAATTGGAGAAGCTGTTATTAGTGCTGAGCAAGCTGAAAAGCTCTGGCGCGAAGCATGGGATCAATTGATACTAGAGAGCAATGAGCCTAGCCATCAGGTAGAAGTACATGCTCAAAAGATTCAGTTTATTGATCAGGAAATATTACGTTTACAAGATAGGCAAGCTCGCACGCGCTCTGAACATGCAGACCTTATCGAGAATGAACATGATATTGACTTGCATGCATTAGAGACCGAGGTCATTGAACATGATAAATCAGTGCAAGAATGTAAGTTTTCATTGGATAGTATTCAAAAGGAAATTGTACGATCAAGAGAATCAATTGATAACTTTGTTATACAAATTGATGATGTTAAGGCGCAACAGCAACATGCTCAAAGTCAACTTACACGTTTACAAGCTTTGCAAGACGCGGCTTTAAAAGGTGAAGGTCAGGAATTAGAAGAGTGGTTAGGGAAGCATCAATATGAACAACTTAATCGTTTAGCTGATCACATTACTGTTGAGTCTGGGTGGGAGCGAGCAGCTGAGACAGTGTTAGAAAACTTCTTGGACGCTCTATGTATCGACAATCTAGAGATGGCTGCGCAACAATTTCATGATTTGCATAAAGGTAGTGTCACCTTTTATCAGAGTCAGGGGGCAATATCATCGCAGCACAGTCATGGCACGTTAGCGAGTAAGATCAGCACAGATTTAGCGATCGCTAGCGATTTACATAATATTTTAATCGCTGATACCTTAGATCAAGCACTTAGCATGCGAAGAAATCTTAAGGTTGGTCAGTCTGTGGTTACGTCTGAGGGTATGTGGTTTGGTGAGTATTGGGTGCGCTACTCCAATGCAGTCAGCGCCAGTGAAGGTGTGCTCACTCGTAAGGCTGAAATCAGCGAACTACAAGAAACACTCAAGCATATTGATGGACAATATAGAGAATTAAATCATCGTCAAAAGCAGGCTGTTGAAAAGCTCTCGCAGCAAGAAAAACAGCGTGATGAGATACAACAAAAACACAATCAGGCTTTCCAAGAAGCAGCAGAGAAACAGGCAGAATTGGTCAGAAGTAAGGAAAGTATCGAGCATTGGCAACAACGTGATACCCAATTACGTAGTTTTATCGATGAGTCTCAAAAACAGTTACTCGATTATCAACAACAACGCCAACAAGCTATTACCTATCGTGACGCCGCGCAAATTAATTTGAGTGCATTACAGAAGCGTAAGCAAGAATTAATGGCGCGTAAAGAGCAAGTGGTTGTGGAGTTTGATGATAAAAAACAACAAGCTAATCTATTGCAAGAACGCCGTCACGCTTTGCAGTTAGAGGTTGAGGCAAATAGAACACGTGCAGCTACTTCACAATCCATAGTGAGTCGCTTGAATGCGCAGAGAAGCGAACTGGAACAAAGATGCAGTGAATTATTGCAGCTAGTCACTAATAGTGCAGCACCTATCGATGAATTATCCAATACGCTAACTCAAACGTTAGAACGCCGTCTGGAAGTTGAGGCAGATTTGCTTGCTTCACGCAAACAAGTGGAGTCGATAGAGGCAGATATACGGTTAAGAGATGAACAGCGCTTAGCCAGTGATAATAAAATTAATGATGAACGTGAAATCCTCAGTCAACAGAGAATGAAATGGCAGGAACTTACTGTTCGTATGCAAACACTGCAAGAGCAGCTAGAACAATATGATTGGTCAATAGAGTTACTTCAAAACGAGATGCCTGACGATGCGCAAGAGTCTGAATGGCAGCAAAAAGTGATAACTATTGAGGAGAAAATTAAACGTCTAGGTTCGATTAATCTCGCTGCTATTGATGAATTCAAGGAGCAGAGTGAGCGTAAGCAATATTTAGATGCACAAGATGAAGATCTCACCAAAGCACTTGATACTCTTGAGTCTGCAATACGTAAAATAGATCGTGAAACCAAAGAGCGTTTTAAAGAAACTTTCGATCAGGTTAATGCTCATATCCAGAGAATGTATCCACGATTATTCCCTGGCGGTAAGGCATATCTAGAGATGTCTGGTGATGATTTACTCACAGCTGGTGTCGTCATCATGGCAAGACCACCAGGTAAGCGGGTTTCGTCAATTCAGCTTCTTTCTGGTGGTGAAAAAGCCTTAACAGCCGCTGCTCTAGTGTTGGCAATATTTGAATTAAATCCGGCGCCGTTTTGTCTTTTGGATGAGGTCGATGCCCCTTTAGATGATGCTAACGTAGGGCGTTTTTGTGATTTGATTAAGGATATGAGTCAGCATGTGCAGTTTATATTTATTACACATAATAAGAGTTCTATGAGTTACGCAGATCACATGCTTGGGGTAACCATGAACGAACCCGGCGTGTCTCGCTTAGTTTCGGTAGACATAGATGCTGCAGCTGAATTGGCTGAATTAAGCTAGGATCACTATATGACGGTCAGCGCATTAGAACTTCGCATAGCTTTAATCGTTGTAGCTTCAATCGTAGTAATAGTTTTTTATGTCTGGTATCGCGCAAGTAGTAAAGACTATGTGAATAATAGTGTTACTCAAGATGATCAGCCTTTTGATACAGATATGGAAGATTTTTTAACCATGCCTGAGCGTGATGCAAAAGAAGAATTACCTGATGATCTTCGTTTTGAATTTCAAGGTGTAAGCAAACAACTGCGGGATGAAAAGCTCAATGCTCGTGTACAGGCCGCACAACTGCAGCGTCATGAAAAGCAACCCTCAAGCACAGATATACTTGATAGTGATAATAAAGAATTGCTCATGATCATGCATGTGGTTGCAAAGCAAGGCGCTTATTTCACAGGACCCATGATTAAACAGATGATGACTGAGTTAGATCTTCACTTTGGCGAAATGGGTGCGTTTCACTTCAGTGTTGATCGTTTAGGTAAAAAACAGAGTATCTATTGTATATTGAATATGTTCCAGCCAGGCAGTTTTGATATTCAGCACATGGCAGGATTGGAGACACGCGGATTGACGATGGTTTTGCAGTTGCCTGGGCCAGAAGACTGTCTCAAGTCATATAATATTATGTGCGAACATGCCCAACGTTTGGCGACGTTTTTGAATGGAGATTTGCTAGATCAAGATCACAACATCATGACTACACAGGCGATAACTCACTACAAAGAACAAGTTCAATTATTTGGCCTCAGAGTTGGCAGGTCATCTTTGACACAATGAACCAAGAGGCAGTGCTTTTTGGGGGTAAGTGGACAGTATGACGGCTGATTTAATCGATCAAATACGCAAAAAAATTCAACGTTATGATTATCAATATTATGTGTTAGATGATCCTTCAGTCCCCGATGCTGAATATGATCGCCTAATGCGTCAGTTGATTGCTCTTGAGTCTGAACATCCAGAATTGAAGACTAATGACTCACCGACTCAACGTGTATCTGGATCGCCCTTAGCTAGTTTTCGGCAGATTCAGCATGAAGTTCCTATGTTGTCTTTGTCTAATGTATTTACTACAGAGGAACTGATTGCTTTCGATCAGCGAGTTAAGGATCGCCTGAATCAACAACAGGCAATTACTTATAATGCTGAGCCTAAATTAGATGGGTTGGCGGTAAGTATTTTATATGAGCGAGGTTCGTTGGTGCGTGCAGCAACACGTGGCGATGGTGCTACAGGTGAAGATATTACCGAGAATATACGCACTATCCGAAGTGTGCCACTTAAGTTATTAGGTGAGGGTTGGCCTGAGCGTTTAGAAATTCGTGGTGAGGTATTTATTTCACGTTCAGGTTTCGAGAAGCTGAATCAGCTTGCAAAAAAAAACAATCAAAAGAAATTTGTCAATCCACGCAATGCAGCTGCTGGTAGTTTGAGACAGTTAGATCCGAGATTAACTGCACAACGACCATTAGATATTTTTTGTTATGGAATAGGTATACATGAGAAGGGTCATTTGCCAACTGGGCATTTTCAGCGTTTACAAATATTCAAAGAGTGGGGACTGAGAGTGTGTCCTTTAATTCAGCAGGTGCAAGGTGTGCAAGGATGCATGAAATATTTTGAGCGAATACAAGCACTACGAGATGATTTGGATTATGAGATTGATGGAATTGTTTATAAGGTTGATGAGGTAAATCTACAGGAAAAATTAGGATTTGTTTCACGCGCACCTCGATGGGCAACCGCGCATAAATTTCCCGCTCAGGAAGAGCTTACTATTGTTGAAGATATCGATTTTCAGGTCGGTAGAACAGGCGCCTTAACACCAGTAGCAAAATTAACACCTGTTTTTGTGGGTGGTGTGACGGTAAGTAATGCGACCTTGCATAACATGGATGAAGTTGAGCGTAAGGATGTGCGGATCGGTGATACCGTTATTATTCGGCGTGCTGGTGATGTAATTCCAGAAGTATTGAAGGTGGTATTGGATAGACGCCCGAAAAAATCTCATGCAGTTAAATTGCCTTCTGTTTGTCCAAAGTGTGGAGGCAGAGTTGTGCGGTCAGAATCAGAAGCTATTGCTCGCTGTGTTGCAGGGTTTGATTGTCCAGCGCAACGTAAAGCCAGTTTAAAGCATTATGTGTCACGTCTTGCCATGGATATTGATGGTCTTGGTGATAAATTGGTGGAGCAATTGATAGATAAAGATCTAGTGACATCATTAGATCAATTATATGACTTGGATGAGTCTACTCTGGCTGGTCTAGAGCGAATGGGTAGTAAGTCTGCGAACAATCTGCTCGCTGCTATTGAGAAAAGCAAAGCCACTACGTTAGCGCGCTTTATTTATGCATTGGGTATAAGAGAAGTAGGTGAGGCTACTGCAACTGCATTAGCCGCAACCTTTGAGCTTGATGAATTAATGAAGGCGGATGTGGAGCAATTAATGGATGTGCCGGATATTGGACCTGTAGTCGCACAGAATTTAGTGGATTATTTTTCTCAATCTAGCCATGTGCAAATCATACAAAAGCTGACGCAAGATAAAGGAATACATTGGCCACAATTAGATAATCCCATCAATACTGAAGGTAGATTGAACGGACAGACATATGTTTTAACTGGAACACTTAGTTCCATGTCTAGAGATCAAGCGAGTCAACAAATCAAGGCTCTTGGTGCAAAAGTGAGTTCTAGTATTTCAAAAAATACCACAGCCTTGGTGGCGGGAGATAAAGCTGGGTCTAAATTACAAAAAGCTGAAAAACTAGGTGTCCCGGTGATGACTGAGCAAATGCTCGTGCAGCTTCTTGAGGAATAATTAAACGATGCAAGCAATAATTAGCTTCTATGCACGTCTAACCTTGTTGCTTAATGTGCCGCAGGATGGCCCTGTGTCTGTTGTCTTGCAGAAGCTTCTAATGATTTTATATTTCATCAGTGGAACGACCAAGTCTCTAATGTTTTATGACATAACACGTAGTATGGCTTCTAGTGTTATTGATTTATGTTTTTTGATTTTATTTATTCGTATTTTATTAGCCTCCAAACAACAACGAATTCACCAGACGCTGAATGCCATGCTGGGAGCTGGCATTATACTGTCGGCGGTATTGACGATTGCTGCACATAATTTAATTGTGGGCCCTGATACAAAAACTTTAAGCTCATTGGCTTCAATTATTTTTTTTCTTATATTTGCTTGGGTAGTGCTAGTTCATGCTCATATAGTTCGTCATGCAATGGATGCGACTTTGTCTGTTGGGGTGATGGTGAGTATTGGCTACTCCTTTGTTAATACCATTGTAGTGATGACCATGATGGGTTTGATGGGTGTATAGATAATGCATATTCATATACTTGGCATTTGTGGGACTTTTATGGGAGGCATTGCTCGTTTGGCAGTACAGATGGGACATCAAGTTACTGGTTCAGATATGAATGTTTACCCCCCTATGAGCACGCAATTACAGCAATTAGGTATAGAAGTTATAGAAGGGTATGACTCAGCTCAGCTGGACTGTCATCCTGATTGCATAGTAGTCGGTAATGTAATGACACGTGGCCATGAAGTCATAGAGGTACTGTTGGAGAAGAAAATTCCTATGCTTTCAGGTCCGCAGTGGATCAAAGAGAATGTGCTTCAGGATCGTTGGGTACTAGCTGTAGCAGGCACGCATGGTAAAACCACGACGACAAGTATGTTGGCACATATCTTAGATTATGCCGGTTTGGAACCTGGATTCTTGATTGGTGGAATACCTTTAAATTTTGAGCAATCTGCACGTTTAGGGCAATCACCATTTTTTGTTATTGAAGCCGATGAGTACGATAGTGCATTTTTTGATAAGCGTTCTAAGTTTATTCACTATCAACCTAGAACAGTGATTCTTAATAATCTTGAATTTGATCATGCGGATATTTTTCGTGATCTCACCGATATTAAGCGTCAGTTTCATCACCTACTCAAACTGATTCCCCAAACAGGCAAATGTATATTCAATGATGATGATCAAAACTTAATAGATCTATTAGCTATGGGTTGCTGGTGTGAACGTGAAAGTTTTGGCGAACAAAATGGAAGTGATTGGCAGGTGCAATCTACTATTGGCAGCAGTGGTTTTAATATTTTACCCATTGGCGGTCAGCCTATGCATTGTGAGATGAATCAATTAGGAAGGCATAATGCATCGAATGCCATGGCAGCCATGGCTGCAGCTAGACATGCAGGCGTTTCATTGGAGATATCTATTGAAGCGATGAGTCAGTTTGCAGGAGTAAAAAGACGATTAGAGTATAAAGGTTGCTATCAAGGTATTACTATTTATGATGATTTTGCTCATCATCCTACGGAAATTGAATGTACTCTAGAGGCTGTTTGTGATCATTTCCCTGATAAAAGAATAGTGGTTATATTTGAGCCGCGTTCTAATACTATGCAGATGGGGGTGCATGCAGATAGTCTTAATCACGCCCTGAGCCGTGCGAGTAAGAGTTTTGTTTATGATTGTGGTGATCTTGATTGGTCCCTATCCACTGCATTAAACAATGTTGAATGTATAATACAGGAAAATATCGACGACCTAATTACTCATGTAATAGCGTATCTTAGGGAAGATGATGTTGTGCTTATTTTGAGTAATGGTGGGTTTGAAGGGTTATGTTCCAAGTTGATTGAGACTCTTCAGCAATTCTCTAAATGAGCAGAATGATTGATTAATCTGCGAAGAATACATTCGGAGTAAGTATGCGATATCCTTTATTTCCATTAAATCTGGTCATTTTCCCGGAAGGATTACTGCCTCTTAGAATCTTTGAACCGCGCTATTTAGACATGGTGCGCAACAGTGCTAGAAGTCAGAGTGAGTTCATAGTTTGTCATTTGAATGAAAATCAAAACTTCGATAAAGCTGTTAGCCAGTACTGGGTAGGCACTGCCTGTGAAATAGTTGATTTTGAAACACTGCCTGATGGGCTGTTAGGCATCACTGCTCGTGGTACGCGACGAGTGAAAATTTCTCACATTATTAGAACCGATAATCAACTACTCCATGGTCAAGTGGAGACCATTGAAGAAGAACCAGATCAGAATTTACCTGATGATTTCATCGAATGGTCAAAAATGATTCCTTTGATCATGAAAAAAATGGGTGCTCCATATGACAGTCAAATCACTAAGCCTGAAAGTTCGCAATGGGTGTCTGCAAGATTGACTGAGCTCTTACCATTTGATTTAAAACATAAACAACGTATTCTTGAGATTGATTATCCCCATATTCGTCTTGAGTATCTGAAAGATATTCTACAAGAGGCAGAATATTACACATCTAAAGGCAATTTGAGCTGATTCTCAGTTGCGTAATAAATAGGAGAGCCTATGGCTACAATTGAATTAACATCGGACAATTTTAACAATACTATTCAGAATAATGATATTGTTATTATTGATTTCTGGGCCGAATGGTGTGGTCCATGCAAGTCATTTGCACCCACCTTTGAAGCTGCTTCTGATACTCATCCTGATATTGTTTTTGCAAAAGTGGACACTGAGCATCAAACTGAATTAGCTCAAAGTTGCCAGATTCGCTCAATACCCACCTTGATGCTTTTCCGTGAACAAATCTTATTATTTAACCAAGCCGGTGCTTTAGCGCCAGCCCAGCTAGCTGATGTGATTGATAAAGTAAAAGAATTGGATATGGATCAAGTCAGAGCCTCTGTTCAAGAGCAGCAAGAGGCTCCTTCTCAATAATGACTCATAATTGTGTTGCAACCATTAAGTTTGGGTTATCAGCGACTGATTGATAGATTATGCAAGGGTATACATTCAAGAAAATTGCTCAAGCAGCCATTCAGCATAAAAAAACTTTGTTGGTAGCGAATTTGATTGCAATCTTTGCAGTTATTGCGAGTGTGCCAATACCCTTGTTGATTCCATTATTAGTTGACGAAGTATTACTAGATCAGCCTGGTAAAGTGGTTTCGATATTTGATTCTTTGTTTCCTAATTCTGAGCATGGACCCATATTTTATATCAGTGGTATTCTGATTTTTACAGCTGTTTTAAGAGTCATTAGTGTGATTCTGAATGTTTGGCAAACTAAAAAATTTGTTGGTGTGTCAAAAGAGCTGGTATATGGAATGCGCAAGCAAATGTTGTCACGCTTGGAACGTATTACCATGTCAGAATATGAGACTGTTGGAAGTGGTGCAGTGTCGTCACTTTTTGTCACTGATCTCAATACTGTCGACCAATTTATTGGTGAGACAGTGAGTAAAGTGCTTGTTTCAGTGCTAACGATTGTAGGAGTTGGAGTTATTCTCGTCTGGCTTCACTGGCAACTTGCTTTGTTTATTTTGCTTATGAATCCTATTGTGATTTATTTCACTATGGCGATGGGTAAACGAGTTAAAGATCTTAAAAGAAATGAAAACAATGCATTTGAAAACTTTCAGGGGGCATTGACCGAGACTTTAGAAGGTATTCAGCAAATACGAGCGAGTAATCGAGAAAAATTTTATCTTTCAAGAGTTGACAAGCTAGCGGCAGATGTTCGTGATCACTCAATGGCATTTTCATGGAAAAGTGATGCAGCCAATCGAGCATCATTCTTGATATTCTTAGTAGGGTTTGATGTGTTTCGTGCAGTCGGCATGCTGATGGTATTGTTTGCTGGATTGACTATTGGCGAAATGATCGCAGTTTTTGGTTATCTGTGGTTTATGATGGGTCCCGTTCAAGAAGTGCTGAATGTTCAATACTCTTATTTCTCAGCTAAAGCCGCACTCACTAGAATTAATAGCCTCATTCAATTGCCTGATGAGCCGTATTATGAAAACCAAGTTAATCCCTTTCTGAATTGCGATGACATTCCGATAGAAATTGATAACGTCACTTTCTCTTATGGTGATGGTCCTCTGGTGTTGAATGGTGTGAATCTTACTATTGAGGCTGGAGAAAAAGTTGCCCTTGTCGGTGCCAGTGGTGGCGGCAAGTCAACATTAGTTCAGGTATTGTTGGGTTTATATCCGGCTAATAGTGGTGATATTAAATTTAATCAGTATTCAGTAAAAGAAATAGGTATGAATGTTGTGCGTGAAAACGTCGCCTGTGTACTTCAGCATCCTGCGTTATTCAACGACACTTTAAGAAATAATCTTACGCTTGGTCGTGATGCGTCAGATCAACAACTATGGGACGTGCTTGAAGTCGCTCAGATTAAGGATGTGATTTTGCAATTGCCAGATGGCTTGGATTCGTTGATTGGTAGAAATGGAGTACGTTTATCTGGCGGACAACGACAGCGCATTGCTATTGCACGTATGGCTCTGACTGATCCTAAGGTAGTGATTTTGGATGAGGCAACTTCTGCGCTTGATAGTGATACTGAGGCGCGTTTGCATGAATCCTTACAGACATTCCTCAATGGCCGCACCACTATTATTATCGCTCATCGTCTAAGTGCAGTTCAGCAGGCAGATCGAGTGTTTGTGTTTGATGATGGAAAAATTGTTGAACACGGAAGACATCAAGATTTGCTACAAGCGAGCGGATTATATGCTCGTCTCTATGGACAACGCCAAGTTGTTAATAGCTAGTTTATAAACTCAATACCCACTCTCAACTGATATCAGCCAACCTGATAGGGCTATGTCATGAGGAGTTTTTGTCAGCTTTGGAAGTGGAAAAGTATACAATTTGTAATTATTTGGGATTTGATCCTGTTTATCGATCCTTTGTTATATCATTGTTTTTATTTATATTTATTAGGTGTATGGATAGTTGAAAAATCATCACTCAGGCAAATCACCATATTTTTTCACTATAAATTATGACTTAAATGTAATAATTTCGTCATAAAGGCAACCTATACTCCCGGCTTATCAGCTGAGCTGATATTCATCATATAACTAGCCGGAGAAAATCATGATCTATTTACCCGCATGCACACGCAGTTTCATGAGTGCGCTCATAATATTTGTATTGTCTGCAATATTGATAAATACTCAAGCCAAGACTTTACTGCATGTATGTAACCTCCATAAGTCAGTAGCCAGAGTATTTTAATTAACCCTCTTAATAAGTTTTATAGTGTTGAGTGATGTTGGGTAACTCTATACGTTGGCAAGGTAATGACAACTCCTAAAATTATTCTATGGGCGTAGTTGTTGAAATGATTGCGCTGCACGCTCAAGGGTATTGTTAACATCTTCCATACTGTGAGCGGCTGAAATAAATCCTGCTTCATAGGAGGAGGGTGCAAGATACACTCCTTTTTCTAACATATGTTGGAAAAACTGGTTGAACAGCGTTTGATTGCATGCGGTCACTTGATCGAATCGTGTGATCTTTTCTTCGTCGCTGAAAAAGAATCCAAACATGCCACCCGCATGATTAGTTGTCATGCCAATACCATGTTCATGCGCGAGTTGTTTGAGACCTGTGACCAAATGTGTTGTCATCTCTCCCAGACGCTCATAAAAGCCATCCTGTTTGACGAGATTAAGAGTCATGATGCCAGCTGTCATGGCAATTGGATTACCCGATAATGTGCCCGCTTGGTAGACTGGACCATTAGGTGCTAAGTGAGACATTACTTCTTTTCTGCCACCAAAGGCACCAACCGGCATGCCTCCACCAATCACTTTACCTAACGTCGTGAGATCAGGGCATACGCCATACAATGCTTGTGTGCCACCTAATGCGACACGAAAGCCTGTCATGACCTCATCAAAAATAAGCAAGCTGTTATATTTCTCAGTGATGGTTTTCAGTCCCTGTAAATATCCATCAACCGGTAATACGCAGTTCATATTGCCAGCGATAGGCTCAACGATAATGCAAGCGATTTGATCTCCTTGGAGTGCGAATAACTCTTCTACTGCGGCTAGGTCGTTGAATGGTAGCGTGAGTGTGTGGGCTGCAAGTTCGGCAGGAACACCGGGTGAGCTAGGAGTGCCAAAGGTAAGTGCACCAGAACCAGCTTTTACTAACAGCGAGTCTGCATGGCCGTGATAACAGCCCTCAAATTTCACGATTTTAGAACGTCCTGTATAACCACGAGCCAGTCTGATCGCACTCATGGTCGCCTCTGTGCCAGAGCTGACCATACGTACTTGTTCTATCGAAGGAACGACTTCGCAAACAAGCTTAGCCATTTCTGTTTCAAGTAGCGTCGGCGCGCCAAAGCTCAATCCATGAACTGCTGCTTCTTGTACGGCTTGAATAACATCTTTATGCGCATGTCCAAGAATCATGGGTCCCCATGAACCAACATAATCAATGTACTGTTTGTCAGAGGTGTCATAGATATATGCGCCTGAGGCTCGTTTGACATATACCGGATTGCCACCGACGGCTTTAAATGCGCGTACTGGCGAGTTGACGCCACCGGGGATATATTTTTGTGCTTCTTCAAAATGTGATTGCATTGATTCCATGAGCTGCCTAGAGGAGGAAATTGAAATTATCTGTGCATTATACCAACTTGGTGAAAATTGTTAGCTGCCTGATAGGGGTCTTGTGCGTTAAATACTGTATGAGTGCTGGCAATAAGATGTGCACCAGCCCGTAAAGCTAAGTTCACATTATTTAGCGTGATTCCTCCGATGGCGCAAATAGAAGGTTTTAATTGCTTGCAGGCATTTTGTAGTACATTTATCGGACATTGTTGCGCAGATGGCTTGGTATGGGATGAAAAAAGACGACCAAATGCCACATAATCCGCCCCCTGTTTTTGTGCTAACAGCGCTTGGTAAATGCTTCTGTAGCAGGATACGCCTATAATTTTTTTATTACCCATGAGCTCACGCGCATGACGAAGAGAACAATCGGTTTGACCAATATGCACACCATCTGCTCGAATACGCCTGGCAAGGCTCACTCGATCATTAATAATCAATGTAGCGCCATAGTCATGACACAGATGTTGGATGTCTTGAGCTAGAGGTTGCAGCGCTTGGTCACTTAAGGTTTTTTCTCTGAGTTGAATGAATTCTGCACCTCCCTGAATAATGCACTCAATGCGCTCAATCCATGTGTGATGAGGGTAATGAGTATCTGAGGTGAGCACATAGAGTCCCTGTAACATTATTGATGCACTCTGTTTCGAGTGGGTATCATCTGTCCGTGCCCCAGTGATTGTGCATGTTTAAGTGTCTCATATGTGTAAAGTTGTGCATGTAAGGATGCATCTTGTATTGATTCCCCTAACGCAAGAAAACAGGCTAAGGCGCTGCTCATGGTACATCCACTGCCATGATAGTTATTGGCCAGACGTTTCCAAGTGTAGGTTTCTACAAGAGTGTTATGGTTATAGAGCAAATTATTTACTTCTGTTGATTTTTCATCAGCACCTGTCAATAAGATATGTTTAGGACCCAGTTGGCCCAGGCTTTGAATTCTTTCTATCAGCGGGGGTGTATAAGCAGATCGATGACTGCTTTGTGTTAATAGTGCCAGTTCATTGTGGTTAGGGGTGATGATATCCACTTTAGGTAATATAGTCTGTTGTATAGCTTTTAGCGTTATTAAATCTGCGAAGGGTTGTCCTTGTGTAGGCATGAGAACAGGGTCATAAATCACAGGTATGGAAGGAAAATCTGTGATGATCTCTGCTATTATGTGCGCGGTATCTTGGTTTGCAATTGCGCCTATCTTGCAAGCAGCAATTTCCATATCTTCAATGATGGCAGTTGCCTGCTGTTGGATAAGATCATTTTTGACGGGACTAACGGAGCTGACACCTAGGGTATTTTGTACGGTCAGACAACTTGCAATAGGCAGAGTATGTCCACCGCACTGAAAGATAGATTCAATATCTGCTTGTAGTCCTGCTCCCCCGCAAGGATCTAGACCTGAGAAACATAAGATGCTTGGCCGCATGATTTTCTATTAATGATTACAAAGTTCTAGTTGCACAGTAAAAAAAATTGTTGATGATTTATTGATGATACTATCACGCTAGAACGAGGAGTGAGTAAGTGTACAAAAAATATATGTGTGTGATTTGTGGTTGGATTTACGATGAAGAAAAAGGGGCCCCTGAAGATGGCTTAGCACCTGGTACCAAATGGGATGATATACCGATGAATTGGCAATGTCCTGAGTGTGGTGCAATTAAGGATGATTTTGAGATGGTTGAGGTTGAATAATCTCGTTATTGTTACTCACACATAAATCTTAAAAATATTTTAGGGAAAAAAATGACAGCTTTAATATGCGGATCGTTTGCTTACGATAACATCATGACTTTTCAGGATAGATTCAAGAATCATATTCTCCCAAATAAGGTGCATATTTTAAATGTATGTTTTTTGGTGCCTGCCATGCGTAAAGAGTTTGGTGGGTGTGCAGGTAATATTGCCTATAACTTAAAATTATTGGGTGGTGATGGTAAGCCTATGGGCACTGTAGGGGTGGATTTTAAGCCTTACGCAGACTGGATGGATAGAGTAGGTGTTAGTCGAGATTACCTGTATGAGATTGATGATGCATATACTGCTCAAGCATTTATTACTACGGATCTTGATGACAACCAAATTACAGCGTTTCATCCTGGTGCGATGGATTTTGCTCATCAGCTCACTGTACCTGTTGAGGATGGAATAAGTTTAGGTTTGATATCTCCCGATGGGCGCGACGCTATGATTCAGCATGCGCAGCAATTTTTTGATGCGCAGATACCTTTTATTTTCGACCCGGGCCAGGGTTTGCCCATGTTTGATAGTGATGATTTGATGACATTTATCAAGCAAGCAAGTTATGTGACGGTGAATGACTACGAAGCGCAATTACTCAAGGAGCGCACGGGGTTGAGTGAGGCTCAAATAGCTCAGCATGTGCAAGCATTGATTGTTACTCAAGGGGCTCAAGGGTCAGTGGTGTATACATCAGAACAACAGATATCTATTCCAGCAGTTAAAGTCAGTGAGTTGCAAGATCCCACTGGTTGTGGAGATGCATACCGAGCAGGACTAATTTTCGGCATCATGAATGAGATGAGTTGGGAAACTAGTTGCCGCATTGCTTCTTTAATGGGAGCTATCAAAATCCAGCATCATGGTACTCAAAATCATAGTTTCAGCATGAATGAATTTAAGCAACAGTTTGAACAGGCTTATGGGTATCATTTTTGATAGATGTAGATAAAAATGACAAATTGATAATCGATTAGTGCGAAGTCATAGATGATAAAAATCAGTCTATCCTCATCCATATATTTACAACGACTTATTCAAACAAGAATTACTTTGAAACTATTTTTATTAGTTGGCTTGCTGGCACAGAGTGTATGGGCGTTGACTGAAAATCACTTGCGGGTTTTTGAGGTGTTTCCAAGTGAGTATGCGCAATATGGCATTTCCCCATTTTTCGGTCCTGTCGATCATAGTTATCTGCAAACTGTGACGTTAATCGTAGAACGGAATAATGAATACGGAGCTGTGACTAATGTGCTTGTGCATTATCTTAATCATAAAGATGATGCGCGTCTGTCAGTACCAGTCAGTTATAGCTGTAGCAATAAAAAAGATCGTTGTTTCATTGAGTTTTCTGTTCATCAGCGTTATCAGAACAACGTTCAAGTTGAAATTTTCTATCAAGCCGATGCCAACGTGATACCGATATCTGGGGCACGTTATCAGATAAAAGATTTGGGCACATTATCTGAGATGAAGCAGAAACATCATCACCAGCATCATGAAGACTAAGCGGCTAATCTCTAAATGAAATAATCGGCCATTGTTGTTGTTCAGCATGTGCACGCAGGGCGGGATCAGGATCTACTGCGTAAGCCTGTGTTACGGCGCTTAGCAGCGGGATATCATTTCTAGAATCGCTATACGCAACGCTGTTTTGCATAGATTGTTGTGCTGTATCACACCATTCTTTAAGACGATCGAGTTTTTGGTCGGCAAAACAAGGAGAGGCGCATTCACCCGTGTATTTTCCATTGATGATTTCTGGCAAGGTGGCCAATAATTGATCAACACCGTAGAGTTTTGCAATCGGCTCCGTAATAAAGTGATTAGTGGCCGTAATTATTACGATAGTATCTCCAGACTGACGATGTTGTTGCATTCGCTCTATGCCTTTTCGAGTCATGATCGGTTTAATTTTTTGTTGTAAAAATTCCTCACGCCAGGCTTTTAGCATATGCATTGGGAATGCGCTCAGTGGTTTAAATGCAAAGCGGCTAAATTCATAGATATCTAAGGTGCCTTGTTTGTATTGATCATAAAAGTGCTGATTAGATTTTTCGTAATAATCTGCGTCGACAGCACCTTTTTCGACTAAATATTGCCCCCATAAGTAATCACTATCACCAGCTAATAGGGTTTCATCAAGATCAAAAAGAGCAAGCGGCATAAAGGTTCTCCATTTAAATAAGGTTGATTTGAGGGCTTTTTACACTCATTAAGGCATGGTTAAGCTAGTTTGCGTGAATTTGATGCATATGAAAGAATAGCCGTAGATCACAATAATAAGAATAAAAACAAAATGATAGATTCACAAGGGTATAGGGCGAATGTGGGGATCGTCTTATGTAATTCTTTAGGGCAATTACTCTGGTGTAAACGCTATGGGCAAGATGCATGGCAGTTTCCTCAGGGTGGCATCAGTGATAATGAAACCCCTGAAGAGGCTCTGTTCAGAGAATTAACTGAAGAAACAGGTTTGACACAAGACGATGTAGAGGTAATGGCCAGCTCCAAAGAATGGCTTAAATATCGTCTACCACCTCATTTCGTTAGAAGGAAATGCTTTCCTAAATGCATTGGTCAAAAACAGCGTTGGTTTTTGTTGCGCATGATTTCTGACGATAGCCGCATTGATTTAGATTATTCATCTCTGCCAGAGTTTGATGGTTGGCAATGGGTTGAGTACTGGCAGCCTATTCAGGATGTCGTGTTTTTCAAGCGTAATGTTTATGAAAAAGCACTTAAAGAATTTGCCCCACATATGAATGCGCTTATCAGCTAAATCAGCGCACTGAGCTTTTTTTGGACCAAATAATAATACCGCTGATAGCCAGGATAATAAGTAGTATTGCAGCGATTGACATAATATTTTTTCCAAAATCTCCCATCAATCTACCGCTATGTAAATCCAACAGCATTCTTTCCAGTGTGATTTCGTGACTACGGACATAATCCTGAATTTCATTAGCAATATGCAGTGGTGTATTTGAAGGTGCTACCCATTGTGGGTGAGGTCCTTGCAGGGGCTGCCAGACAGTTAATTCTGGGCTAGCTTTCCAATAAGTGTTGACACCGCGAACAACGGGGTGTCCCAATGGATCCTTAGATATACCAAGAGGTGCTTCAGGTAAGCCAGTCAGTTGGCTGATTTCATCGACAATATTGCCAGCATAGTCGAGCAGAATAAGACTTTCTGGAGTTGCCAAGACAATAAATTCTTCTGTATGAATTGCTCCTAGTAAAGCATCATCACTCTGTAATACATACTTTCCATCAATGAAAATGAATTGGCTAGAATGCGATATTAATAAGTCGTTTGATTGATAGGATGTGATTGGAAACTCACCGATGCTGTAGTGATCCAGCAACCATTGATTGGCAATATGGTTATCATCCAGTTGAAGAGTGTCATTGTAATTAAGTACAAGACCTGTTGATGATAAGATAATTACGAAGAATGCTGACACGAGACCGATGTATCGATGCCATTCATGAAGTTTAAGCATGTGTTGTGGCTGAGTTATTGCGTAGTGACGTGATTATGAAGATAAAGAGCCATTCTTGACAGTTTTTTCATGGCATTAACTGACATTGTAGCTCCAGTTATATTGTCGATATGTCGATCTAGGCGTTGATTGGTTTTTAAATAGGCTCCAGAAAACTGGCGCGTGAAAAATTCGTTGCGTATCTCCCAACCGCGACTCTCTCTGAACACTAATACTTTGAAGTCTTGGATTTTGTTGTTTTCAACTACAAAACCAGCAGTAATCGGTCGTTCTTTACCGATTTCTTCCAGTATCCATACTGTACGCTGTTGGTGTTGCCAATAGGAGAGTCTAATTTTTTTATAGCGATGTTCTAGAATATTTTTAATATCATCAGCTAGTTGTCCTTTAATAGTAAGCTTGCTGGGTACGGGAGGTTGCCCAGAGAATACATTATTAATGAAGGTGGCAGGTTCTAAGTAAATTCCCTTTGCATCTACCACCGGATATACGCATAGCCATGTAAGTATGACGGTGGCAAATATCGTCTTAGTTGCGAAGAGTAGTTGATGTTTCAAGATATTTATTTCCAAATTTTGTAACTTTACTAGCGTTCATGTGTTCAGAGGCTTTATGAATCATCTCTAGATCCTCTTGATGTTGTTCTATGACTTCTTCAATTTTTTCTAATGCATTTTCGAGTGTGTAACTGAGCATATGTATTTCATGCATGACTTCAGATGTCAGCTCTAGTGTAAGTTTTTCTGACAGTTTTTTATTATAGAGGTCGTAATTTGTTAATGCTTGCTCAAGTGTTTCAGCAGGTAGCCCCTCAGAGTGCTCATAATCATCAGCGCTACTCACTGACCCCATGGTGATTATGCAAGTAATTAAATATAGTTGAAGTTTTTTCATAATGTTTCTCAATCTGTCGACAGTACAATATTTGGTATGAATGATTTGTGGCTGACTGTTTGTTGTGAAATGTGATCAAAATGCGCGAGGGCCAGTTTCTACCCTTAGCTCTCGCGCAGTATGCTAACTCAAATCAGTACTAAAAGGATAAACCAACCCCTAAATTGAAGCCATCGAAATCAGAGGTAATGTCTTTTTTATCTTTGTAATCAACATAGTCAAATTTCAACGCAACTTGATCATGAAGATAATAGTTGGCACCGAGCGACCAAATCTCTAAATCCCTCTCATTACCTTTAAAGTACTCGATAGCTTCATAACGTGCGAATAGGCCTAGATGTGGTATAGGACGAATGCTCGGTTCTATGAACCAACCTCTCTGTTTATCACCATTATCTGCCTTAATGCCGTTGCCATCAAAGTCCCATTCTGCAAACAGAGCTTTTAAACCGAATATGCCACGATTATAGGCAAGATGTGCTTCTATCATTGAAGCATCATCAATGTAGTCACCAGCGCCATTTCCTTGAGTTGGGTCATCTTCATAGTGATATGAAACGCCAATTTCTAAGCCTTGATAGCCCGTATATGTGCCTGCAAATGTGTAAGCAAGGTTCTCTGCTTCAGCATTGGAACCTTTCTGACGACCGTCGCGAATGTAACCGTTATCATCACTCATATTTAGACCACTGTGTATGGCGCCCTCTAATTTAAAGCCTTCTCCAAAGTTGAAGCTAACCATGGAGCCAATTTCCCACCAGGTGGTGGGTACGATATATTTTTCAACACTGTTACGTTCTACACCATAGAAAGTGTCAGGCTCGTGAGTTTCATTGAGCATGCCAATTGGAAGAATGAATAAACCGGCTCGTGCAGAAGCATCTGGCGTGAAGTCATATTCAATATAGGCCTGTTCAACCTCGACTTCACCTCCAAGAGTACCGTCGCCATTATCTGTGTCTTGTACACCACCATGTTCAATTTCAAACTCGGAGAAGAAGCGTAAACGATCGTTGTATTCATACCCTGTAAAAATCACAAAACGATGCAAGTCAAATTCTTTTTTGTCGGTGCCATCATTGTAATCATAGTTATTGTAGTGTGCTTCTGCGTAACCGCCGATTAATAGCCTGTCAAATTTGCTGTGTGAAGAATTCTCCGCAACTTCTGCTGCAGCTTCTGCAATCTCTGTTGCTTCTTCAGCAACTTGTTTAGCTTCTTCAACGGCAGTCGCTTGTTTGTTACGTTCTTCCATAAGGAATTTAACAGCTTGTTTGAGCTGTTCGTATTCTTCCTTGTCGACCATGATTTGCTCTGATGCGTGGCTAGCAAAAGGTACTATATACATACTCAGCATAAAGCTGATTAAGCTGGATTTGAGTACAAGTTTCATGAGCATTCCATTTCAAGTTAATTAAAGATATAGGACTTAAAGTTAAGACTGAGCACAATATACAAATAATAACGCAAATGCAAATTATTCTCATTTATATATGCATATTTATTGGACTTTAATTGCTAACTTTTTTTATTTAAGCAGAAAAGATGTGATTTTTGCCCAATTCTGTTTGTTTTATACAGAGGAATGAGAATTATGAAGTGGGTTGATTTTAGAAGTAGATCGAACAGGGCTGTGGGCAGTAAAAAGAGAGAAAAGGTCCAATGACTTGAACCTTTTCTGAGATGTTTGTATTTATATGTTGAGGTCAGTCTTCACTCAGCATCATTTCTTGTAAGTAGTTTTGAATGCCAACGTGAGCAATGCGATCTTGTTGTTCTTCCAGCCAATCAACGTGTTCTTCTTCACTCTCTAGAATATGCTCAAATAATTCTCGGCTGCCATAGTCTTTGACGCTCTCAGCATAGGCGATGGCTGCGCGTAAATCTGGAATAGCCTCCATTTCTAGATTTAAATCACATGCGATCATTTCTTCTGGGTTTTCTCCTATGTAGAGTTTGCCGAGATCTTGCAGATTGGGCAGACCCTCAAGAAATAAAATGCGCTCTATGAGCATATCTGCATGTTTCATTTCGTCGATAGATTCGTGATGCTCATGTTTATTAAGTTTATTGAGACCCCAATTCTTATACATGCGAGCATGAAGAAAGTATTGGTTGATAGCAGTCAACTCATTTTTAAGAATGGCGTTGAGATGAGCGATAACTTGTTTGTCGCCTTTCATATAATTAATTCCTTTATGGGTAATGTTTTATTGAGAATATTATAAACTAAAAAATTCTCTAAGTACTTGATAATAAAAGGGATAAGAATGATATTGACTATCATTCTTGTTGTATTTTTAACGCGTTATCTTTAACAGTGGTCAGTGAATGATACTGAGCAGTCGCTTTTATTTGTTAGAAAATTTTTGGCGCACTGTTTGTTGCAATCACGCATACATTTTCGCGCATGACATTTGCATTCACCACATTGCGTGGCTACACCAAGTTGTTGTTGAAGATCCTCAAATGATTTAACACCCTGTTCAACAGCGTCTTTTATATGATGATCAGTGACTTCTTTGCATAGGCAGATATACATGTGTACATGTTAACGCTAATGAGAATGATTGTCAATACTATTTGATAGTAAGCCTTTACCGCAGAGCTCAAACGATAGCATTTGAAGAGATAACACTTATATTGGTCGCACAACAGCCAATATAACAATGGCAATCAGAGCCAACACTGGGGCCTCATTGAACCATCGATACCACATATGTGAATGAGGGTTCTGGTCAAGTTTGAAGCGTTTCACCAGAGCCCCACACCACAAATGATAAATGATGAGACTTACTACAAGTCCTAATTTGATGTGCATCCAGTAATACCCCCCCACCATGTATGCGTCCCAATTACTTATCAGCAACCACAGTCCTAAACCTATTGTCACTGCTGCCCCTGGTGTCATGATGCCGAAGTACAACTTACGTTCCATGATTTTGAAGCGTTCATGACTGATTTGATCATCACTCATCGCGTGATAAACAAATAAGCGAGGTAAATAGAACATGCCAGCGAACCACGTCACCATGGCGATAATATGGAAAGCCTTGACCCAAAGCATATGTTGAAACCTTTAATAAATGGATTGATAGAAATGCTGTCGACTGATAACGCCAAGAATATAGGTGCTCGTCATCTGATTCCAGTGGGTAACACACAAAACATCAGGCTTTTGTTGCTGAAATATTTCATAAGCTTTAGCTGTAGTGGAGCGAACGTCAACGCAAACAATTTTAGAGTTAGAAGTAGGAATTTCGGTGAGATCAATTGCCTCTTGCTGTGGATTATCATCTAAGTAAGAGGTGAGTTCTTCTCCAGTGAGAATTGCGATCGGATTATGTTTGTCGTCCTCACAGATAATCCAATCGGGTATTTGAACATGATTAATCGTATGCCGAGTGGTGACTTGTGATAAACACACAAAATCCTCATTCATGATATTACTAACGCCAGTACGTTGAAGTGATTGAACCAGAGGGCCATGTTGATAAGACATTCCGCGAAGATTCAGCAATAAGTCAAATACGGGTGGTTGTTTGAATAATTGTCGACTGACTAATTGGGCGATAACGATGCTCAGCATACTGGGCCAAATGATATTGTGATGGGTGGTAATTTCAAAGACTGCAGTAAGGGCGGCTAGTGGCGCTTGTAAACAAGCTCCCATCATGGCGCTCATGCCGATGATAGCGAATATGCCGCTGTCTTGAATGGGTAGATCAAAACTATGATGCAGAAATGTCGCCATGAAAGCTCCACCCACAGCGCCAATTACCAACATCGGTGAAATTAAACCAGCAGGTATCCCACAACCGACGGCAAATACTGTGGTGATCAGTTTGAACATCATAATAGTGAACAATGTGAATAAAGATAATTCCCCTAAAATCGCTGCGGTGATAGTGTCGTATCCAGTGCCCATGACTTCGGGAACAAACACAGCGACTGTTCCGGTTATACCGCCTGCTATTAGAAAACGTACTGATAAACTCAGATCACGAGTCCTTTGCACGATAATTTTCACTAGATAAGTAAACAGTGTAGACGCGCATCCAACCAACACTCCTAGAAGAATTAAATAGGGTATTTCACCGACAGTAATTGGGGGCATAATGTCAATTTGAACTAAAGAGAGATGTCCGAAGGCGAGTTGAGATATGGCGGTTGCAGTCACTGCAGCGATGATGATGGGAATAAAGCTGGCAAAGGTGTATTCAATGACAATGACTTCCATAGCAAATATCACTCCGGCCAATGGGGTGTTAAAGGCGGCCCCAATGGCTGCTGCGGAACCGCAAGCCAGTAAAGTGCGTGTGCTATTGTTGGGTAATTTGAGAAATTGACTCAGTAAGCTACCGAGGGCGGCCCCCATGTGAATAGAGGGGCCTTCTCTGCCCATAGAATGTCCACTCAGCAGCGCTACAAAAGCTCCAATGAATTGAACAATTAAATTTTTGAGCGGCACGACAGCCTCGTGATAGCGCACTTTATCTAATATATCTACCACGCCTACGCTCACTTGTCCTCGCGTGATGAATTTGAAGATGATAATTAATATCAGCGACCCTACTATAGGCGCGAGTAGACGACTGCTAATACCAAGAGATTCAAAATTTTCTGTCGATTGATCGGGAAGCCAATAAGCTAATGAGTTCTCTAATAGAAAGATAAAGAGAATTAGCAGGCAAGCAGTAGATAATCCTACAATAAGCCCGAGAATACTGAGTTGCATCAATGCATCAGACCCAGCAGTAATATGACGTAGGTTGTTTAAGCGTCTATTTAGACCGGCATTGTGAGGCAGTTTAAGTTTCATCCGTGTATTATGGCATGCTCGATGATAAAGCGTATGTGACAAAACACCTCAGGGTGTGTGAATAAAACATACAGTTGTAAGCAAAGATGAAGAGCTATTTAAGTATTGAAAGTACGATTGGGATTAAATAACCATGATTAAGGCTGGAATTATAGGTGGAACCGGTTACACCGGTATTGAATTGATTCGTTTATTACTGGGGCACCCACAGGTAGATGTGAATGCCATCACTTCACGCAGTGAGATAGGCAAAAAGCTCAGTGATCTGGTGCCTAATTTTATTGCTTATGATGACTTGGTTTTTTCTGAACCCAGTGTGTCTTTGTTTTCTGACTGTGATGTGGTGTTTTTTGCGACACCTAATGGTGTTGCCATGGAAATGGCGCCGGAATTGTTGGCTGCGGGTAAGCGAGTCATTGATCTGGCCGCAGATTTTCGAATTAAAGATCAAGCTATCTGGGAGCAGTGGTATGCACAAGCACATGCTGCTCCTGAGCTATTGGCTTCTGCAGTATATGGTTTGCCCGAGCATAATCGTGAGCTGATCAGAGATGCACAATTAATTGCTAACCCTGGCTGTTATCCTACCGCTGTGAGTTTGGCTTATTTGCCATTACTCAAGAGTGGAAAAATAAATCCTCATCAATTAATCGCTGATGTGAAATCAGGGGTTAGCGGTGCTGGCAGAGCGGCTAATTTAGCTGGATTGCATGCAGAGGTTAGTGAGAACTTTAAAGCGTATGGTGTAAATGGTCATAGGCACCATCCAGAGATAGAACAAACTTTGCAAGAAATGGTCTCTAATGGTCAGGTTAATTTGACTTTTATACCCCATTTGCTTCCGATGAATAGAGGCATACATGCCACTTGTTATGGTGAAGTTTATTCTGCTCATCAGGCTGATGACTTGACGCAGATTTATCAGCAGTTTTATGCCAATGAGCCATTTGTCTCCATACTTGAAGCAGGACAACATCCTGAGACACGCGCAGTTAGAGGAACAAATCAATGCATCCTCTCAGTTAATCGTGTGTCTGAAACACAGGTGGTCATATTGTCAGTGATTGATAATTTGGTTAAAGGTGCTGCAGGACAGGCCATTCAAAACATGAATATTATGTATTCGTTTCCTGAGACTATGGGAATTGATGCGATTGGTTTATTACCATAGTCATTAAGTAGGAACTAGAGTGAAAAAAAGAGTCAAAGTCAATGTTCCTAATCCTGAGGCAATATCTTTATCTGCTTACCATCCAATGTCTGGACGAATAAAGTGGTTATTGATAATTCTGTTTTCTATTTGTAGTGCAGGATTTTTTTATACTCTTGGTGGCGGAAAGATTTCACTGGCTTTTTTGTATGATAAACAAGAGAGGAATCAGCTACAAATACAGTTGCGAGAAAAACAGGAGCAATTAGCACAGCGAGATTTTCAAATTAAGAAACTCTCTCGCGAAGCACAAGTTGATGTGAAAACTTATGAACATGGCCAACAGATATTGAGAGATATGCAGTTGCAGATTCAAAAGCAAGAAGAAGAGCTGGCTTTTTATAGAAAACTACTCGCGCTAGAGGAGACTCAATCAGGAGTTGATATTAAAGACTTCAGTGTTAGGCTTTCAGTTAATGAAGGTGAATATTATTATGATTTTTTATTGATGCAGAGCAGTCTGAATAAAAAGGCAGCTAAGGGTAACATTAGAATCAGTATCGATGGTATGCAAGACGATATGATGAGACGAATAGAAGTCTCGGGAAGCTCGACTGAAGCTACAGATTTAATTGACTATTCATTTAGATATTTTCAAAGATATAACGGTGTTTTTAAATTACCAGAAAATTTCTACCCAGAAGTTGTACATTTATCCGTGATCCCGTCTTCACAATCTATGAAAAAATTTAAACACGATTATTCGTGGCAAGAACTTATCAATGGGAGTTAACTAGGTGCTTAGCAAGAAAAAAATGCAATCAATGAAAATTGACACATTGATTGGCTCTGGTGCACGCATGGAAGGGGATATCTATTTTAGTGGAGTACTTCACATCGACTCTGAGGTTAGAGGAAATATAGTATCCGAATGCAAGGATAAATCATTGCTGATTTTAGCTGAGAAGGGTGTCATTAAGGGTAATGTTATAGGCTCTATGGTGATTATTAATGGTACTGTGGAAGGGAATATTTATGTGTCTGGCACTCTAGAGCTGGCTAGGCATGCAAAAGTTCAAGGCAACATACATTACAACATGCTTGAGCTGGAGGTGGGTGCCCAGGTTAATGGCAGTCTCTACTATAAAACAGCTGAACAATTATCAGATGTTACCGTTTATGCTGATAGCGACATTTCTCCCTCAAATATGCAATCAGGAACATCTCAACAAGCAGATTAAATGGCTGATTAAGAGTATCTCTATATGAATAGATTGATACTCTCAGTGGTTATTTACCTTTGGTTTAGGTAGCGATAGTTTCCTGCTATCATTCAAGTAATAAATTATTCACGGAGTACAAAGATGTCTACAGTTGATGTGGCGCCAAGTTCGGGAATGCCAGTACCGCTTGTATTTACAGATGCTGCGGCTGGTAAGGTTAAGCAACTCATACAAGAGGAGAAAAATGACAACCTCAAGCTGCGTGTGTTCGTGTCTGGTGGTGGTTGTTCTGGATTTCAATATGGATTCACTTTCGATGAAGAACTCCAGGATGGGGATACGTCAGTCGTCAATGACGGGGTGACATTACTTATTGACCCTATGAGCTATCAATACCTTGTTGGCGCTGAGATTGATTACTCGGAAGGGCTAGAGGGTGCACAGTTTGTTATACGCAACCCTAATGCCAAAACAACTTGTGGCTGTGGTTCCTCTTTTTCTACCTAAGCCAAAACCCACTCACTTAAGCATAGACCGGCCATTTTTTGAGTGTATTTTCTAAGACATGGATAAATCTTTTCTCTGAAAAAGTCATCCATATTCCATTGCTGTGATACGGTTTTTGCTGGAAGCACTGGCGTGTGAATCCCCCTCAAGGGTGGTAAATGCCTCCGAGAATGCACTCATGACTTGCCCCAGTTGCTAGTGGCGCGTTGCCTGGTAGCTGTAATAGTGTTTGTTTGGCAAGCCATGCAAATGCTACTCCCTCGACCCAGTCAGATCCTACTCCATAGTCGTCGGATAATTTAACTTTAATTGGATCGATTTTGGCCGCTAGCATTTCCATTAGGAATGAGTTTTTACAACCACCCCCGCAAGCTATCACAGTCTCTATGGTAGGCGCATAGCGTTCGATAGCAGCTGCCACTGATGATATGGTTAATTCACATAATGTTCTGGTAATGTCCTCTGCCTTAATAGCTTGTATATTATTGAGAATGCTATCAAGCCATTGGAGTGAGAATTGATCAATGTCTGCGGACTTTGGCGGTATCTGTTTGAAGTAATCGTGAACAAGTAATTGATTGAGTAGATGTGTATTCACTCGTCCAGTTCGTGCGTTTTCACCATTTGTATCATAGGGCTGTTGATACTCACGGCGCATCCAAGCATCCATCAATGTGTTTGCAGGGCCACAATCAAACCCCATAATTGGGGAGGTTGAGTCTTGACCCAGTATGGTTAAATTGGCGATGCCGCCAAGATTGAGCACACCAGCAGATTTGGTCATGTTGGACAGCCACGCTTGATGAAAGGCAGGAACTAATGGTGCGCCTTGTCCGCCAGCTGCAATATCTTTTTGTCTAAAGTTTGCAATGGTAGTTATTTGGGTTCGCTCGGCTATTAAGCTTGGATTGCCAAGTTGCAAACTGAAAGGAAGAGAACCATTGGGGGCATGTTTCAGTGTTTGCCCATGACTGCCGATAGCTTTAATTTGCCTCTTATCCAGTGAGAATTTTTTTATCAATAAGGATGTTGCCTGAGCGAATTGTTCACCAATTAACGTGTCGAGTTGGCCGATCTGGCTCAGAGAGATGGCTTGTGTTTGAATGGTTAAAATTTTGTTGCGACAGTCTGGTGTATATTGATGGGTAATGGCGCCGATTTGTTTAATTTGATTATTTTTAAAACGCACAGCAACGGCATCAATACCATCTGCACTAGTGCCAGAAATTAAACCTATATATATGGAAGCCAATCTAATCTCTATCTTTTTCGTGGCTGGCGATCATGGTCGAATTCAATTGATCCAGCTGTGCAAATTGAGTTTGTGTTTTTGAGTGAAAGCGGATTAACTCCGATTCAGGTAATGGCTGGGCATCAGGGAGTTTGACTGTTAGAGGATTGCGATGTACGCCATTGACACGAAATTCATAATGTAAATGAGGGCCTGTAGCTAAACCGCTTTTCCCAATGTAACCTATTATCTGTCCTTGCTTGACTCGAGCCCCTTTTTGGGTGCGGTTTGCGTACTTATGCATATGAGCATAGAGCGTACTGTATTGTGATCCGTGTTGGATAATAATGGTACTGCCGTAACCACCTTTAGAGCCTCGAAAAATCACTTTACCGTCCCCTGCCGCCATGATGGGAGTGCCAGTAGCAGCTGCATAGTCGACACCTTTATGCGCCCTGATCTTGTTAAGAATAGGGTGTTTTCTTGTTAGATTAAATCTAGAACTGATGCGAGCAAAATCAACGGGGGTACGTAAAAATGGTTTACGCATACTGCGTCCACTGTCTGAATAATAGTCAGTTTTATTTTGGCTGTCTGTGTAACGAATCGCGCGGAAACTTTTTCCTGAATTGACAAATTCTGCGACAATAATTTCGCCATCCTTGACTTTAACACCATCCAAATATTTTTCTTCATAGATCACACTAAATCGATCACCGCTGCGAATGTCTAGTGCGAAATCTATGTCCCAGCCAAAGATGTTAGCGAGCTGCATAATGATTGAGTCTGACAGGCCTGCCCGTTGGCCGGATAAAAACAGAGAGTCTTGAATAATTGAATGTGCGGATTGTGTCTGAATATCGAAATCTCTCACAACCTCATTGACAATATATTTTTCTTGTTCTTGGATAATTTGTAATTGTCGATTG